>Ga0214545_1000963_pt1 | contig 50992 bp, 19 predicted proteins | sample CNSS4metaG_FD_160064 | JGI IMG/M metagenome (GOLD analysis project Ga0214545, IMG submission 160064) | Root nodule microbial communities from cowpea collected in UCLA plant growth center, Los Angeles, California, USA - CNSS4 | ecosystem: Host-associated > Plants > Roots > Nodule | place: USA... | reverse complement strand
TCCGCACCTCCATAAGTCTCATCATCAACATTCTTCTTTGGCCTATACAAGGTCGAGAGAGTAGGCTGCGCAGTAAACAAGCCATGCTCATACACATTGTATTGATCATCAGTGGCAAACCCAGATGAAATTCCCTTATCCTGGTTAAAGAGCCTCTCATCATACATAACCTCAGTCCCGGGCTTAGTAGAAGCCATACCAAGAGCAACTTTTTCACTAATATCACGATCCCTGTCACGTGTGATCTTGCTCCTCTTCCCCATAGCAGCATCCTTACTTTCCAACCTCCTTTCCCTCTCCCTCTCCTTCCTCCTCTCCTCTCGAATTTTCTCACGCTGCAACCTCTCCTCCCTCTCCTCTCTACTCTCCTTCACAAAACTCCTATCCCTATCTCTCTCCCTCGGATTCTCCTTCTCATGCTCATAATCAACTCTCATATCATCGTCATCAACGGGCACAGCCGCAGGTGGGGCCGGCACAACACCGATTCTCTCCCCTCCAATTCTCTCCGACCGTGCCTTCTGCGCCAATGCCCTCAATTCTTGTTCTTTCCTCTCCTTCTCCTTCAACATCATCTCCTTCTGCACCTTGGACCTCATTGCAACGGCCTCCCTCGCCTTCTGCTCCGCCACATACAGCGCCTCCGATAACTTAGCAAAATTGTCATTAATCTGAACCTCTTGAAGGCCTCTCCCATCAGCAGCCAGCCTCTTATCAAGCGGGATAGTGTAACCCTTCGGATTCTTCCAATTCGAAATACACGGCGGAATCTTCCAATCCTGCTGGTCCTTCACTGTCACCGGCCGGGGCGGCGAGTGCATAACAGGCACTGGCGGCGACCCCGACGCCTTCGGCACACGCTTGTGCTTAAACTTCGGAGGCTCAAGCGGATCCACCGGCATCTCGACCATCCTAATCACTCTTTCTTTAGCACCTGAATTGAACGCCGCGGATTGCTGCGAGGGTTTGTATTTTATATATTTCGCGTCGGAGTTCTGCTTCGGAACGTTCTTCGGTTGGGCAGCGCTGAGTCTCACGTTCACGATCTTCTCCAGCGCGGCTTTCGTCTCCTGCATCGTTTCCTCGATCTGTTTCTGCGTTTCATCGTCGGAAACGACGTCGTCATCATCGGAGTCTTCGTCGTTTTTTAGGATCTTGGGTACGAGGTCCTTCTGTTGCGTGTACACGATTTTGCGCGCGTTTTCGTTCTGCTTCACGATGGCGTCGTAGGCGACGTTGCCGTGTGCGTCGACGGTGACGGGAAGAATTTTGGATCCAGGTTTCGACGACCTGTCTCTTCCCATGTCGAGAGGGTACTGTGCCACATGAATCTCAGGGAAGGCGCCGCCATCACCGAAGTCTTCGATTTTGCGGGGCACGAAGCCGGCGCGCTTCAGGTACGGTGGAACGGGTTTCTGCTTGATGGCGGCGGCGGCGGCGGATTTCTCCTCCTCGGAGGAAAAGCGCTGCTTGAACCATGGATCGTTGGTGTGATCGTAGTAGGTGGTGGAGGAGGATTTCGCAGGAGGAAGTAGCTCCTTCAGAGTGGCCATGGTTTTGATTTGGAGAAAAAATCGAACCGCACCAGGAAGTAGCTCCTTCAGAAGAGGATTTCTCGAGAAGGACGTGAATCGATAAGTATGATTGTTTTTCGTGTGAAAAGTGAAAACCCTAAAAAGGAGATTTTGGGGTTTATTTGGACAAATTTGTTTTGCAAGAGATTAATTTACAAGCCGATTTTTATTTCCACCCCTAGCTATTATTTTACCCTTAGATAATTTGATCTTTAAAATAATATCAATGATATAAATATAAATATAAAGTATATTAGAATTAAAAATAATTATCAGTAATATATAAATAAATAAATATATATATATATATATATATAACTGTGTGTAAATAATTTTTTTTAATTTTATTCTTTTAATTATTATCTTTTAAATTTAAATAATTATTCATAATATTATTTTTCAGTTTTATCATAAATTACATTTTTAAATTCAAATAATTATTTATTATTAAATAATTATTTGTTATTTATTATTTTAGTAACTATATTTTCAAATTTAAATAATTCTTATAATATTATTTACACAATATTATATGTAATATGTGTTATTTTTAATAACTAAAACTTATTTTATCTACAATTATATCTATAATTATATATATCTCCTATATTATAATTTTATTTTTTAATTTACTACAATAAAAATTTAAATAATTATATTTTAAGAATTTAAATAATTTTTAGATATTAAAATATGCGTAAACGTATATTATGGTACATGAATTTTCACTTATAATTCTATATACCTCTTATTTTTCTAATTTTATTCTTTATTTACTATTTTAAATATTTAAATAATTATATTTAAAAACTTTAAATAAATTTTAGTAATTTAAAAATGCTTACACATATGTTATCGTGCATGTACTTTTACTTAATTTTATAAGATGAGTACATAACTTTTTTTTTTAATTATTAGATTATGAATTTTATAACATCATCAGCATCATCATAATTTAAATATTTTTTTATATTTGGCAAGATGAATAATTCATATATTATATAATTAAATTTATAATAAATAATTTAATCATGCTATAAATTTATTTTATCAATTCATAAATTATTTAACACATTACAACTTAATTTATATATAAAAATGAATCAATTAATCAAGACGGATAAATGGTTAAGAAAAGGAGTTCATGTGATAGAATAGATATGAATCTTAATAACTGTGAAGAGAATTCAACTCATTTATATATCAATCTTGTCTATGTTTTGTATTTGTAATGAATAATCATGTTATAGTTACACACTATTATTATATTCCTATTTACATTTTAGGGTGAATTGTTTTAAATTTTTTATAAATTTGAAAATTTTTATTGATTGTTACAACATTATATTATTATATCGTCTTTATAACATCGTATTATTATATTGTCTTCATAACATTATATCGTTGTATTGTTATAACATTATATCGTCGTATTGTTATATAATAGAAAAAACAAGAAAGAAGAGAATAATTATTTTGACCCCAACAAATTTTTCCATACACTCTATATTCATTATTTTATCCTTTAATCTTTTCTTTTCTTACAAATACAAAAAGTTAACTTTTTGGATGACTAAAATTCTTCCAAAAGTGGACTGTGAAGTGGTGCATATAGTATTAAAAAAACATTTTTGGAGAAAGAAATGAGATGTAATGAAGAAAGGAAAAGTGAACTGAAAAGAGTAATAATGAGATATAAAAGATGGTGCAGGAGAAGGATAAGTGAAAATAAAGAGTTAGCACATACTATACAACAACAGTTAATAATAACATAATTCATGAGCCGAAAATCTCACGCAATACAGATGGAGCACAGTGCAGAGGCTTCTGTTTTTGTTTTATGATATAAAGACTTGTCAAAGCTGAACCCGCAACCTTCCAAGCAAAACTACATTTAGAGACTGATTTTGTTAGCACAGCATATTCATAACAGACGTGGTAAATAGCCAAAGCCTCCTCATAAATATCACTAATATTCTTCGGACTATCCTCCATCTTAGCAGTGGCACCATATAACTCCTACAAGAGAGTCCATATCAGTGCCACAATGTTGAAAATTCTTGGAATTTTTTTATGACTAGAATAATTGCACAGGAATAATTTGGTCAGACTCCAAGATTTTTGATCTCATAGAAGAGATCTATAAACATTCACATGGTGAAATTCAAAGGGAATGAATGCATGAAAGTATAAAGCTTGAGGAAGAAAGAGACTGAAACTATACCTCCTTATATTTTCTAATGACTTTAGCTGCCTCCTCTTTGGATTTAGAAATGTCCTTCAAGGCATTTGTCATATCCGTCCTGTATTCTTTATATTTTGTTTTCCACTTTTCCATACAGCTGGGAGGTACTTCAACGTCAAAACAGGAGAGCAATCTGATTTCTGATGGCAAGGACAGTAAAATGATAAACATATGTTAAGGTAACAAAGCTGGGTGAATAATTTTTTAGTTGCTTATTTATTTATTTATTTATCTTTTTTGCCTAAAATATAAGAGTTGTTCATCTCTAGCTCCAACAGAAGTAATAAAGTATTGCAGAAATAATTAAATTATAATGAGTTAATTTCCAGCTCTCACCTTCCCCAGATAAGTCTTTTGTTTGCCATGTACCAACCCAATCATAAATTAAACCTAAAATAGAGGTTGAAGTGAATGATTTATCTTTTTCCATGTAGTGTGGGAACATCTCTGCTTTTAAATCATCTGGAACTTGTACCTGTTAAAGAATTACCACAGGGTTCAAATTTGAAAACTCTGTTTTTAAGAACTCAAATATTTGAAAAATATTCAAAGATAAAACTGGATTCATGCGCCCTAACAATTATCCAAAATCAACATTTTAAAATCAACATTTTAAAAGAGCACTAATAATGGGTTTTGAGAAAGTAAACCCATTCAACTTCAGAAATCATTAAAGGGAAATAAAGAATTTATTTTGTCGATTTCTCCAGCCAACCAAATCAGGAAGACACTAATCTCAGTGTTGTGACTACCACAGGCCCAACAAGTTTTCAAATGTTCTAAAATTCCTGAAACATTCTTTAGTGTAGACAAGGTCATCAATCCTCATGGTAATTGAAAATGAAATCAACTAATCACAGTACTGTCCACTGACAAAAATATATGAAGATTCTGTAACCTCACTATTAATTGGTCAAGTTTCATCCAGTTTATGGAAATTTAACATATATAATCACTGACATTATCTACAACCAAAATGCTGATATCTGTACAATTTCTTGGCATCTAAATGGAGAACCTCCCAAGGTCAACCTTGCACAAGTCCACAGCAGAAATTCTTTTTCCTCCTCTACCTCCTAGGGGACAAGTGATAAGACCCTCGTTATCCCATCCATACTGAAAATGTTTAGCTACGTATAGATTTCATTACTGAAAATAATAATCTCATGCAGTATGGGAACATTAACCCAACCAATTATCATAACAAGAATATGTTAGTTTGGTATGTCCCAAATAAAGAGGCAGAGTTTGTAGCAACAACAGAACAATACAAAACTAACCTTTCTCCCGCCCTTCTTAGGAGCATCTAATGCCTCGTAGTATATATCGATCAACTTAAGTATATTTTCTTTCACTTTTTTCTTCTCATTCTCTTCAGTGCAGTCATTTTTTAATGTCAAAAGACGATCCATCAGTGCCATCCAGCTGTCAGCTGCCACACCCATTGCATTACTGGAAAGAGAACAAGTTCTCATGTATGGATCTTAGAATTAAAAACGAAAAAAATACTTATTACCTATAACAGTTATGTTTCCTCTTGGTAGCAAACAATATACAAAGTGAAAACACTAATGAAATGGAATTTCAAATGCCAGAAGTATGCATATTACTACTATAACTGCACAACAGAAAATTATAAAGAAGGTGAAGTGTTACATCACTTAATTGATAAAAAGACTTAACATCTGCATACTAGAATGCATTAAAAGTTTTTCAGGGTAACTATGACTCATACAGGCCAATTATGTCTGCAAAACTTTTTTACATAAGAGAGTAAGATATCAATACTTAATTACTATTGTAAACAGTCATGCACACCTTGGTTGGAACCGAGTTTTGAGGAACAGTCTAAAAAGTTCATCCTCAAGTTCCGTGGCTGAAAATGCACTAGGCCTTTTAGCACTGGAGTCCAATTGGACAGAATGGCAAGGGGCAAAATTTTCCATCCAAGGGTCACTCTTTCTGAAATATTGTAAAAGCTGAAACATTTAAGAAAGGAAAAAAACTTGTCAATATAAAGGAAATTTTAAAGAACTACGATCGGGCCCAAATATAAATATGGCTTAGTTAAGTTTTAGTCCCTTATAACTTTAGGTGTGTTCAATTGAGTCCCTATTAAATTTTTATGGTTTATTGAGTACTCAAATTTTTATATTTTTCAATTAAGTCCCTACCATTTAACTTTTTCATTAACAGAGTGACAAGATTGTTATATAGCTCAGTCATCTTGTTTAATTGTCTCCATGTGTTAATAAGTGAGGTTTTGTCATTAACAAATAAATTTTATAACTTCCATGAAAACATATTAGATAACAAGGACCGACATCGTCACCTATACCAATGGTGGTAGCAGCAAGAACCTCTTAGTTGTTGTAGGTGATGACATATAAGTCATTGAGAAGCATGACGATCTTGTTATCCAACATATTTTCAATTAAAACAATAAAATTCACTTGCCAATTTACATAAACAGCAATACCATTGTAGATTACACACAAAATCTCACATTTCTTAACATGTGGAAACAAATAAGATGACATCGAGACATGATAATAGCCACCTCACTTAGTTAATAGAAAAATTAAACTACAGGGACTCTTTAAAATATATAATAGTTGAATAGGGACTCATGAAAATATCCAAATCTATGAGGGACAACTTAATTAAACCTATAAATATTCATCTCCTGTCTCCTATCACTTTGGTAGTGATCTGAATTCATTTATAATACAGTGAATATTCTGTATTGCTCTGATTAAAGTTTGTGCTTCAGTTTTCTAGCAAAACGTGTAAGGGTACTAGCAACTTTTTCAGAGGATGAGAAGTTTGAGCTTCAGTTTCTGAAGATAATAGGATGTGGAAAAGGATACAGGATACAACCAAATCTCAGTTACTCAAAATGATGACACTGCCTCATTTCCTCAGTTGTATGACTTCAAGGGTTACCAGGCCATCTTATCTTAATATCTTACTATATCTAATTAACATTCAATTCAACACTTTTTTAACCCCTTTCCAATGAATTAATCCCAATCTAAGTCTCTATATTCTGATTCATCCAACCATCCGAAGTTCATGATTTTCTGCTTCTAAAAAACAATGCAGTGATATTTGCACGAATTGTGTTAGGTTTCCGTTATCTCATATGCGTTTAACATATTAATACCTAACGGCCAATCCAATAGTCAATCAAGGTACAGATGAATTCATCAACCAATATACGAGGCACCGATCACATGCAGCAGATTTGATGCAGCAGAAAATGCTCTTCAAAAAGGAAATTTCTTATTTCTTATTTTTCCAGCTTTAAAAATGTTATGACAAATTGAGGTATAAATATATAATTCAAAATTTAGAATTGTATTAAGAACTACTCTATAGTTCCCTCTTTAAATAACTACAATCTTTCCAAGCAATGTTTTTAATCTTCTTTTCGTTTGAATTTACTTAAGGGGAATTGGAAAATATAAAATGTGACAATTAAATTTAGTAAGAAACACTGAAGGAATGCAATTCCTTCAATACCATTCGATGTAGTAAGAAAATGAGGGCTTCTAAACTGAAATTGATATTGGAACCTGAGGATGTTTGGAAACCCAGTACAAATCGCCATCAAAATCACCTCCAGCAATCTCATCTGCGACTGAGCGAGTTCCAACACACGGGAAAAAAATTGCATACTTGCTATGTCCAACAAAAGATTCTAACTTATCCACATGTGTGGCACGCATTATGTGAATGTCGCCAAAATGTAAACCTGGATTTCTGTAGACCAACACATCCCCTGTAATTTGGTCATTCTCACTACAAATGAGGAATGAAACAGTCAGCACATATGACTATGTTAAATTACAAACATCATTTCCTATATTAAAGATCTACTAGTGCACACAGTTGAATATGATCATCATTGTGTTTTATCTTTGCCTATCAATATTGAATCCCACTAAGTTGAGTAATATCATCTACCTCATTTCATAAGCTAAAGATAGACCTCTATGTTTGCCCTTGACATTACAATAACACAACAGAAGCTAGATATAACAGATACACAAGTTCACATTTAACAAAAGAAAAGATTAATTTCACTATCCAACATCAATTAGTTCAAGATGAGATGGAGAGGGAGACACTACGATGTGCACATTTTTTTGTCAGTCATTTTATTTAGCTTTTTTTCAAAAAAACTATGTTTCTCTCCTTTTCTTTTATAATAATTAAGTTGCTTCATTTTTTAAGAGCTTCTCTCCAAATCTTTTTCCCCAAGCTTCTCCTTTTGAAAAGAAGAAAAGAAAATGATAAAGCTAAGTCTGACACTACCATAGTAAGAATTGGACCAATTTTCAAACAACATTAGTCATATTAATATTTAATGGGTACTGCAGAAGAGTCATAGATGTTTATACTTCTCTTGAATTTATTAACTATACAAGTTGGATTATTAAAGGAAGAAACACATCACGGATTATTTGTGACCGTAAGTACCTACTAAGCTCAAAGGTAAGTTTTAACATTATTATACAATCAATTACACTCTGTAATGGTTAATGTTCGGCTTTGAAATGATTATGGAAGAAAACAGTTGTAGGAGAAGCGAAGATGTTACACTCACGAAAATGTATACGAGGATATATTGATGTGACTCTTATTGAACAAAAAATTGGTTAATATAGTTTGGAAATGTGTAAAGAAGGCTATTGAAGACACTGATGAAGAAAGTAAAATACAGGATTTTTAGTCATGTGAAAAAGGATAGAGGTCAAGAAGGAGATTGATGGAAATTGACAGAGATTTCATGGTGAACAATATCCATGAGGACTTTTAAATCAGGTTAAAAGGCATCACATGATCCATGGAGCCCACCTCACCGAGAGAGAATGTGAGATAAGGCTATTGATGTTGAATCTATTTGACAAGCAATGTAAAAGTAGATAAATGTGCCAATTCGTTCAAAAGAATGAACAACAAAAATGCACCCCATTTGTACAGTTTTATTAACTTAAGTAGAAGATATGCCTCACCAAAATTCTCCTTTCACAATAGTCTTTGAAGATAAAGCACATTTAACTTTTAAGATTTATTTTGGTTCGATAAAAGATCAATACATTGGGAAAAATAAAAGATTTATGCTTACTGAATTATACAAACTTGATCCTTTTCTAGGCATCCAGTGGGATCTACAGTCCCCATTAAATAGAAACAATCAGGCATATAGAGCTTCCCTCCTCTAAGCTTCTTTCTTTCCTCCCTTGCAAGTATAGACAGATGATATTGCAAAAATGGTTCATCCAGAGGAATTCCACATAAAATCATTTCTGTTGCATTGTATTCATCCATGGCGCCATGATTAACGGATGCTGCAAATTAACCAAAAAATGAAAGAACATTCATATTTTGTGCAGCAGTACAGATAGACCTGTATCCAAATAAAGAAAAGCTTTTGATAGAAAAGTGACCAAAAGAAGCATTGGTGGGCAACCTCTGAGTGCAACACGCTTATTGGAGAAAACGTTATTTGCATCTTCCAAATTACTTTCTAGTAAACCCTTGAAGAATTCATTTGGCACTCCTCCATAGCTCAAAAGTGCAATCAGATTTTTAGATAGATAAGTTCTATTTGGCTTGATGCTGAAATATGTAGACTTCAGATCAGCTAGCTTTCAAACAATACAAACAATATTTTCCTACTAACGAATAAAAAAGATTAGATGAAGCTCCAAAAATCTTCTAGCATTAGGCAAGACGTAAAGGAATAATATAACTATTATCGTATATTGTTAGAAGAAATAAACGCATCACAAGGCTACTAAGTTTTACTCCAGATGATAAAAGCATTTCCAAGCCATTTTATTCTTAAAAGACTCTTACTTTGAATGGGTATACCTAAACCATGTCAATTGTGCACCAGACCAGTTAAGCAATTGGCCTTGTATGATGAAACCCAAATATGAAGATGTCAAACATTGGTCTGGCGAAAAGCTATGTGACGTATCTTGATAAAGCATATGGTTTGATGAACATACCATATCATCAAGCTTCTGCAATTGGACACATTCTACCAGTTTAAGCTTTTAAATTCATATACCTTCTAAGATATTTTCAAGTGAAACACAAATATGTCTCAATTCCCGACACTCTGCTTATATCCTGATGTGATCATGGATAGGAATCTCTATTTGTAAGAAAATATGCTCAAATGATTACATACTCAACCTATGTAAGAAAATAAAGAATTATTTTATTGATATCAAGCACCCCAATTACATTATTATCATCTCTATTTGCAATAGTCAAAACTTTTAAAAAGGAAATGAAAATATGTTGAAATGAATAGGAAAACTTTGAAGACATCTTTTCCTAATTACTCTAGAGATATTCAGAATATTTTTTGTTCTAATAATATGTTATTTACAACACTCCCTCCTCAAGTTGGTAAATGAATCTCAATCATTCCCAACTTGTTTACAAGATTCTGGATTTTGTCCTCAACAAGTCCTTTAGTGAAAATGTCTTTATTTGAAATCCTATGGGAAGATGAGTTGTAACCACTAGGCCCCTGTCGTCAAGATTATCTTTGATGAAGTGCCTATCAGTATAAATATATTTAGATCTATCATGTTGGACTAGATTATGAACAATGTTCATGACTAACTTGCATAGGGTCATCAAGTATGATCTTCATCCAAAGCCCTTCACTAAAGAGCAACCTTCCAAGGCTCTCATCATATCCCAATAAGCCAAAATGTCGTATTAGAAACAAGAGAAAAAACCTCTATTAACCCCTCATTGATGTAAAATAGAAATACCTTGTGTTCACTACCTCCAATGAATTTATGCTTTGCATATTCAGACTAAGGTCTTTCTCAACTTTAATCATTGAAGGCCTAACTTGTATTGTCCTAGGAGGAAGCTGTCAGATTAAAAAATATGGTATCAAATAACAAGCATTGGAATCAAATAAGAATATAAATAAATATAATTAACTCTTGAAATGGATGAATGTTGTTGGTATAGCTTGTGACATCAAGGAAACTATCAAACTTAGAGGAAGATTGTACAGGAGGACACCAATAAGACCAGACGGACTATGATATTGAACGTTGGATCACAAAAGCCTCTCCATGTCCACCAAATTTTATTTTAAAAAATCATAAATATATTCTCTGTCTCATCCACTTTGTCATACAAAACTCCAATTCCAATTAAACATCAAGGGAAAGAATATTGAAATACCCGAAAGTATAAAATTCAGATGATATACCTTTCTGTTAACCAAAAGAGTGCCCTTAATTGCACAACCCATGTGAAAGAGACGGCACTGAATCAGCAAAGGCTAGACAATTGGAGAAAAAAAAAATTATTGAAAATAACATATATGCAAATCACACAGCACACATGCATATATAAAATATGTTAAATGGAAAATGAAAAACAAATAATCTACCGGTTGATGTGTGCCCAGCTTCTGCTCTGTTTCTCCCATTGCCTTACACATATCCTCCAGTTCCACAAGGTTTTTAATTTCCTAAGTTTAAAGGAAGTCACAATGCGCAGAATAATCAAAGAAAGAAAACTAGATCATAAAACTCATTGAAATATATTAGAAACACCAGTTGATATTTAAGTTTTTTGAGAGAAACGTAACTGCAACAAAGGCATAAGCAGAAAAACAGAAAGTCCAGGCAATCAAGAGACAAAAAAACATCTAATAAAAAGTGTGTATAAAAAGAAATAGTTCCTTCAACGGCATATGATTGAAGACAATTAGCAAAAAGTTTTACTAATAGAAACATTTCCTTCCACTTCTTCTCTGCATGGATTTATTTCATTTAAGATGTTTTATTCTTATCAAATAGTTGATTATGTACACATGAAAATACAAAAGCAACACAAAAAACACTCAACCAAAACTGTTTTCTTCTATACCTCAATGGGTGAAGTTTCCCCCCACTTGTGTACACTATTTTTAACCATACAAATAATCAATTTAAAATTTCCAATCCATATTTCTCACTCTCACACTAAGGACTAAACATTTACAAGATTAGACACATGTAGGTAGTCTTACAACAACCTGATAACAGGCCTAAACCCCCAAAACTAGAGTGAAGGTTTCCCCCCTCTTATATTCATTATTTTCATTGTATCACTAATTCGTGTGGTATCTCTAGCCATTTTACTGTAGCTTTGCATCAATCAACTATGTTTCATACCAAATTACTAGGAAAAAGAAGGCAGCATAAATTGAAAGCATATGAACTGGAAAATGTAAAAGTCAAGCTTTATCCTTCTAAGACATTAGTATTCATGCGTGAATCAAGGAAACTAGATACATAATCAACAGGCAACGATTATGATAAAAACAACTGGCTGATTCACAATACATATACATTTATTCATTAAGTGGATTTTTAGCACGAGTTCTGACCAAGTATAGATAAATGAATGAAGTTAAGTGCAAAGAAAAGTCTAGTGAATTAACAAATTCAAAAGTAAAGATACCTGAATGTAATTATTCTCCAAGTTATTTCCTTTGTACACACTATTAGGGCAGAGCAATGCTAAATCGCTAGAGATGAACCCAGTTCCATCCGTTAGAATACGTGGTTTTTCATTATCATATATAATATTGCCTTTTTTATCCTAAACACAATAAAAGAAATAGTAAAATTATTTTCTCGAAGCATGGCCATAGATCCCTAAAGGCGACTTAAAATTGACTATACCTGGCAAAATACATCTTCTATTGTTTGGACATTCACAGTTGCCAAGTCAATGCTGAGTTTGAAGGTCTTTGACAGAATGAGAGAGAACCTGAATGTCTTAGGTTAGTACATTGCATGAGATCAATTTTGAACGGCACTGCAGGAGAACACAGAAAAATAGATAAAAGATCTAAATGATGATAGTATTTTCGTAAAAACTCTAACTCGTACCTAGCCATATACTTGTCTAAACTGGGCAACAGGTGAGCATGCATGAATAAAGCTCTTGCTTCAGACACTGTCCTATTAGACAAAATGTAATTAGCACTCTCATCTGCAGAACAACAAGATTGCATCCTAACAAAATAACACTTAACAGAGGAACTTGTAGGGTCCTTCTTCTTCTCTTCTTTTCCACCATCTTTAAAAACTGTCATACAAAATACAAGAGATAGCATCAAACACATGACAATGAGATGAATTAAGAATGCTTTCAGTAGCCAGTATCAACCAACTTGAAGCTCAGCTACAGTAGTTCTCAGTCACTAGGACTGCAATGTAATGTCCTCAGCATACCTACTGCTTGTCTTATACCCAGATGCTTGCACACTAAACCCAAGGAAGAAAAGCTTTATGCAAGTTTCAAATCTTGATCTATGTCATCTAACATGACTATCTCAAGTGGCAACAGCTGTATTAGCCCCCAATGCCACAACACAACCGCAATTTAAAATATGAGCTGGGAACATGTGGTCAGGGCAACCACCAAATGAGAATACTTTTAAAACAAAATATAGGATCTAATAAATAAAATGCAATAAACAGCATTCTAAATCCACATACATCTGTCTATCATTTATTAACCACAGAACACAGAACCACATAAACAAATATAAGAAAGAAGCAAAGAAATGAATTTGTATTTTAATCATCCACTCTTCAAGGACTGAAAGGTAACCAAAGATTGAGAAAAGAGAAATTGGGCATACTAAACAGTTACAGAAATTAACTCGAGAATGTACAAATACTCTTTAACAAATAAAAATTATAACACAAGAACCTAATGGAACAAGAATTTAAAACCTGAGATAATGAAAGTAATAAAAATGTAGCTTCATATGAATTGCCACAAAATCTGATAACAAAAACTGACACATAAGCAACAAAAATATTATCAAGCAAGTGAAAATTCACAAATATGACTTAAGATATAGAGCAGATTAAATGTGAATAAGCAGAGAGTAGAATGATTTACAGAATGAGGAAGGAAAAAAATAAATATAAAAGATCAGAGGGTTGTATACTTGTAGTCTAGATATATGTTGCACAGAATAAATGAAAATACAAATTTCCCAGACTACTTACACCAGCTACATGTTGATTAGATAAACAACTGATTTCAAGATCATACCAACTGTAAAAAAGCAGGAAAATAAAAACAAAGTAAAACTAACACAAGAAGCAGAATTACCAAAAAAGCGATACAAACGTAGACCAACATTGATCCCTTCTTTTCCAAACTTTCCATAGAGACTATTTGCTTCTTCGACACTGGTCCTTAAATTCCTCACATTCCCATTCTCAGCAAATTTAACTAGCAAAACATTGTCATCACCAAGAGATCTCTGCAAGTGTGTTTGTGTGTTTTGTAGTATGGGTCCCTGAATTGTAATTTAAAGAAAGTGGCCATAAAACAAACCACGTTTCACATAAAAATACACAACTTAATCAGTAAAGACTAAAATGTATATGACCATACACAATCTTAATGGAGTTTTTTTATTCAGTATTATAGCATATTAGAAAAGAATATAAGGGAGAAAAGTAAACATGAAACTGTGAATTGTATATTATTTTACTTACTCATCCAAGAGTACAAGAATAGTATATACAGGCTTTAAAGCCTATTGTTAGCAAAACAGACTGGGAAAGAGAAAGGGCATCAGTTGAATAACTGAATGCTTTTACACTTCTCTAATATAGCATTGGAGCCATCGTATAAGGACAATTATTTAACAATACACAAGATCCAAAGGAGGAGAGAGACATACAAACCTTGAACCTTAAGCTCCCATCAGAAGAAACATAACATTGATATACATGTGTCCTACCAGAGTCCCAATCAAGATACTGCAGAAACCAAACGTAATATAGTAAGCAAGCAATAATTAATCAGAGAAGATAGCCAACACTGCATGATTTATATTCAGCACTGTATGCTGTGAAAGTTTGTACCCACGCCTAAACCGCATTTTCTCTTCATCGTTCCATGACCATATGGGCGTACAAGGGATGGGCTAGCATAAAATCATTCAACAATAATTTAAACCATGTCATCACTTACACATAGAATTCAACATTTTAACCTTCTATTCTAATTAAAATTACAGAAAATATGCTTTGTACTGTGTCAAACAGTTTTACAATACGTATCTTAAAAGTCATATCAGTTTTAGTTTCTGATTTGGTGACAGTATAAAGCAGTTTTATACTATTAGTATACAGTCATCATGCTCCTAAAAATAAAACTATCATTTCAATTTGTTGATGAGCTTTAGTTGTTGCAAAATGAAGTAGCTGGGAATATTTAAACAAGATGAAAACTCATAAAATGAACTGCACTATAAAAATTAGTTAATCCGTCATTGGATAGCAACGTTTACCACTTGCCGATCACTTTGAGAGTAGATGTGATCTTTCCCAAAAGCCTCCCATACTCTTTTCTCAAACGTTGCCATTGGCAAGTCTTTAAGGCTTCTAATATAATCAGCATCGGTAACATTCTCAAGAGTCTCGCTGCAATCGTGCAAAGAAAACCACATGCATTCCATTCATCAGCTTATATACACAAGCTGAATCAACACCTCAAAACCAAAAACAAAAATTCTGAATAAAAGGAGAGAAAATAGTTCTACAAACACTCGCAAGAAGAGAAGAAAATCTAGATTTTCTAGTAAGTTAAAATCAAACTCGCGCATCTAAGTTTTCGAGAATATATTTAAAAACAAATTTTATATTGCGTAAATTAATTTGTAACTTAAATAAACTTTCTCCAAAAAAAAAAAACATATCTATAAAATTAGCTTATGCTTAGACTTCCAAAGCTAATACAGAAAATTTTTATAAATATATTTATATGTAAGTTCATTTTAATTTATAAACAAATTTATCTCATTGTAAGCGTTTGAGGAGAAGTTTAGCTAAACATACATTGTAAAATTCGTTCCTTATATTTTTCTTATTTTAACAAAAAAAACTAAAATAAAATATGGATGCGGAGCATTCTCTACTTTTTTTTTTCCAAGCTTGATGATCTAATATTTATACCAAAGAAACAGAGAAGAGAGGAAAAGAGAAAGATTGGGTTCTGCTGAGTCAGCAAGGAAGCAGTAACTAACTGGCTAGTCATGAGGTCAGCATTGCATAAATTACCTTCCAATGTAACTCAGAAGCAGAAAGGCCTTACGGAACTCCAATTCTCCGAGCGCGTGCAACGCCAACGACGGTTGGAGAGGGCGCGTGGGAGAGAGGGCTCGAGGCGGGGAGGGCGTGACGGTGACGGGGTTTTTGAGCATGTAGACGATGAAGGCGGAGAGAGAGCACCGGATTTGCTGTCCAGCGATGACCTGGAGAATTTGAAGCGCTTGCTGCTCCCCGACGGCGGCGAGGCGTCGGCGGAGGGTGAAATCCGGCGGAAGTTGGTTCTGCTCGCGGCAGATGGTGTCTAGAAGAGCCTCCACCGCGGTGGGAAGAAGCACGTGATTGTTGTTGTGGTGGTGGTGGTGGTTCTCCGCCATGAGAAGAAGAGGAACGAAAATGGCATTGCAAATGTGATGAGAAGAATATATTAATATTTATATTGAAAGTGGCGATAGTGGTGCAATGGAATCATTTTCTGCTTCTCTTGCTTCGCTGCAACGAAAAGACCATACCTCACTAACAGAGTCAAATCAAAGGAGGCAAAGGTACGTTACTAGCTTTTTTCTGCTTACTATATACAGTGAAGTGTTCATAAATATTTATTTATTTAGTCCGGTCGGATAATTATTTTTCAATATAATAAATTAATAAATAAAATATATTTAATATATTTTAGTATTTAAATTTTGAAATCTAATGACTTCGATTATTTCTGTTATCTATTAAACAGAATTTATATTAGATAATAAATTCAAACATTGTTTGATATATTGTAGCACAATTGATTAAAACGACAGAGTTTATCATTTTTAAATTCTGACTTATATTCAAATTTGATATAGAAATAAATTCCAATTTTACTAAAAACGTATTTAGTTTTAAATTAATTTTAAAAAATTTAGAACACGAGTTTAAATGGATTTTCAACTACTGGTGTGTAGAGTGAAAATAAATTAGTTGTATATGAATGTTGAGTTTTTGTAGGATTCAAATAAATGAAGAATAATAATATTTATTTACTTTTTTTATTTATTTTTAACTTATTATTTTAATTATTTTAAAATTATCATATTATATTATTATTGATGTAAGCTTTTTTAAAATTATCAACCGTTATTTTGTATTGACGTTAACTTATAAGATTTCCCTCTTCAAAATTCAAATATCGTGAAAAAGTCAATTATTATATATAGAAGATTAATTTAATACACAAATATTTTATAAATAAAGAATTAGATATACATATATTTATAAATGGTAAGCCTAATTAACACAGTATTTTTTCAAAAATCACATTTTTCACCTTTTATTTTCTTCTCTTATTTTCTATGGATTTGTGTTACATGACTCGTTTTTGTGTCTACTTTCCAAAATTACAGATAATACCTTCTTCAATTAATGTTAAAACATTTTAAGCGGTCTAAATAAGATTTTATATTTAATTTTCGCTAGAATTGTTGAATATCAATTCATAAATATCGGTATCAAACAAAATTGAAATTTTAATTTAGTAAAATTGTATAAAAACTAAAAATAAGTTAACTTAAATTTGGGTGTTCTGTTTTCAATCTATAGTCAATATTAAATATCTAACACTAATAACGAATATAATAATCACATCTATAAGTGGATTATGCCATAGATTCAAATATCTACTAAAATAAACATTTAATGGCACTACTATATTAAATCAGTTAAATTTAAGTCTAATCTAATTTTTACAAAATTGTTATAAAAATATGTCTCTTATTAAAATAAGCTTGATTTAATTAGTCGGATGTTAGCTACTTTTGTTCAGATGTGTCAATCTAATTTCAATTTTTTTTAAAAAATTTTAATCATATCCCTTTCAGACAAAAATTACTAAAACTGTTAATTTTCATAACTTTTACCACTAAATTTTAATATAAATATCAATACTTAATTTTGTAAGTAATCTTAAATATAATATCGTTAACAGTGTTAATAATTTTTTTTGCTAAAAATAATCTAATTGAGATATCTTTTCAAAAATTAAAACACATTTTTTAAAGCGGGTGTTAAACTGATACATCTAAATAAAATGAAAGTGAATACCATCTCCTGCTTAAACTAATAAACTTTTAATAACTCTGATATTATTGTAGAACAATAAATCCAGTATCAACTCAATCTTAAAAAATCCGTTTAATAATTTTACTTATATGTTCTTTTTTGAACTAATGATCTTAAAATATATTTGTTCAGTAATCATTACCCGTAGTATGACAATTTTTCTTATTGGCAATTTTTTTTTTAACTTTGAATCGAACAAATAACGTTTATAAAATTGGTAAAAATATTTATGTCAAACAAAACTTGTGTGTTTATGGAAAGAACTAATTTTGTACCGGTGCAACGCACGAAATATTTTAGAATATGTACTGTTAATATATTTTTTGTAAAGATGTGTATAATTCTTCATGACATTTATTCAATTAATAATAACATTTACAAAAAGAAATAAATTTTTAATCATTTTCATATTTTTAACAAATAATATTAGTTTCAATAATATTAATGGTTAAGTTTATTGAAATTATAAAGATCTAGAAGTTCATATTTGTTGCTACTCTACAAAATTATAAAGTTAAATTTTGTGAAAGGATTTGTACTTGTGAAAGGTTTATATATTTGAAAATCTAATTTAATTTTTTTTTGTTATGTAAAAGTGTGATTTTCAACTTGTTATAATAAACTAATTTGAGTTTTATAATATTTATTCAAAGCTGAGTCTATAAAAAAGATATTTTTTAATGCCATAATTTGAAATTGTGGAATTAAATAAGAAAAGTTAAGACAAAAAAATTAGAAATCAAACAAATAAAGAAGACTAACAAAGAACGAAACAAACATTATTACAACAAGAGAATATAGGAAAAAGATTGAAATAAAACCTTTAAATTAAGAAAAATTGAAAAGCAAAAATAAATTAAATAAAGCATAAAAAATTATTGGCTTGTTACCAATGATGTATCTCCTCTTTAGAAATTCCTTCATAGCCATTATTTTTCTTTTAAGTTAATTACATCTTCCTTTCCTTTTCTCTTTCTTTGTCCAAAAGCATATAACAAAAAAAATACCCTTTCTAAACATGAAAGGGTTTGAAAGAATACTAAGTGAAAGAATAATAGGATAATGATATTTTGATCAATTTTTTTATCCATTTTTAAATTATCACTTTAAATATTTTTAAATTATTTATTTTTATTTTTTTAATGTTATAATATGATAAAAAGTATAAAAATAGTGAATTAAAATATTATTATTATAAGTGAAAATAGTCAAAATAAATATGGGGTGAAGAACACAATGAATTAGATTCTTTTGATCTTTTCATTTTGGATAATGATATTTTAATCAACTTGTTTTTGATTCATTTTTAACTCATTATTTCGATCACTATTAAATCTCTATTATAATTCTTTTTAATAATGTAATATAATAATTTAGCGATGATTAAAATTATGAATTAAAAATAGATAAAAAAAAAGTAAATTAAAGTATCATCTCTCGTTAAGACGCAAGATATATTACATCATTGAAAGTTATACCTATTTGAGAAACGTAAAATGTAGGTTACACAAAACGACATGGGATTATACAACGCAGCATAGATTGACTATTTAATTCATTTACACCAATATGTGTTTCATACATATAGCACTCACAAAAAGAGGAAGGTTACAGTTTCACAAAAATAGTCTTTGAAATCATAAAAAGTAGGTTACGGATTGGAATAAACAAACTTTAAAAAACATAACATAAAGACAAATCAAAGACTAATTTGTGAAAGAAAATTAAAACCTATATTTGATACACCGTATAGTCAAGGTCTAATTTGTGAAATAATTCAAAACACATAATCATCAATCCATTCATTTGGGTTGTATAAGTATTTGGTAAAACAAAGATATAGGTTACACTTTTAGAAAAAGGTTTAGGTTTGTGCAAGACTTTTAAATGCATTTTCACCGATATAGGTTTTATACATATCACATACACAAAAGACAAATGTTAGGAATCTTCCGTACTTGTATTTAAAAGTAAGGTTAAATATGTTATTGTATTTCTTAGTGAAAATTTGAATTAGTTTTTCATCGACATTTTTATCTAATTTAGTTATTTATCTTTAGAAATGTATAAATTTAGTCATTTTAACCAAATTTCGTTAAATCTATCTGATGTTTCAAGCGTATTTCATGATAATATTTGAATTATTTACATCGTTTGACATATTTTTTCTTCAATGTTAACTTAAATATTATCATAAAACGTTTTTGAAACGTCAAATAAACTTAACCAAATTTGGTTAAAAGAATTAAATTCACGCATATATAAAAATGAATTACTAAATTGATCAATAGTTTCAAAAATGGACTAATTTCAAATTTTACTAAAACTTGAGGGACAAAAAACATATTTAACGCTTGAAAGTATAAAATTTGGAACATAAAAATAAATTCAAACCGATTAAAGAACACAAACAATTATTTACTTTGACATGATAAAGAGAAAAATAAAATATAAGAGATATCAGAGTGGACATAAAAATATACAACAAATAACTTTTTATTTTGTTGTAACCTTGAAATTTTTTCATCGAATTATGCAGAGAGCATAAAAATGGAGATTGAGATGTTAGGGTGGAGATCCTGCAAATGAACATCACAAAAAGGTTAAAGAATGCAAATAGTTGACCAAAGTAATTAAAATGATATTTTATATATGTTGCGAATATTATGGTTTATGTAGAAATAAAAATAATTCCTACTGAATTAAAATGAAATTAATTAAATTGTTTCATCTCTCTCCTTTTATTAGCTCTAACATTTGTCACAAACTTGACCAATTTAAAAAAAAAAAATTATTTAGATAAAATAAGAAAAAAAATGTACACTCAATAAAAAATATCTTCATAAATAAATAAAAGCTTACGATTTCTATAACTATACTTTTGGTAACTTCATTATCATTTTACTTTATTAATATATTAATTATTTTATTTTTAAATTTTATATATACATTTTTTAAAAATTTATACCCATATATGTATGTATTCTTTAGATTTGGCAAATGTCCTTGGAACGAAGAAAAGGGATATTACAATATGTTGGTATCTACAACGTTCCACTTGAAATACATTTTCAATGAAGAAAAAAACGAATAAACATATAATTAACCAATTCAATTCTGTTGACAGTCACTACACAAGAAAGAGAAGCTGCCATCCATTCGATAGTGTATCATTTGGCTAAAGCAAACTCCAATTTTCCCAACAGTTCAGTATCCCGCAGCAGTTTCTCAAAAGATCAATAGATGCCTTCACCTGAGTTTCTGTTTTGGTTTTTTGCAATGCTGAAATCCTTTGCGGAACCATTATAAAGACACCATAAGCAGCGGCATTGGAAATGTACACTTGAAAATATGTGCTGTCAGGAAGGTATTAACACCTGACATAAGGCCCTACTAGATGAAATATTTTTTTATCGTTCATCGTATATTCTGGTTAGCGAGTCCCATAGATTCGGCAACCTCTCTGGCAGCCATTGTGTCAGCTTGTTCCTAAATAGAAGATAAAAAAGAAAAAAATCAGATTCCACAAAGATTTTTCTCAAACGGTAGCTTTATGGATACTGCATGCATCAGTAATTGACATATTCTACCCATGTTGCACTCGGATCTTTACCTGTAGACGATGCAAGAGATACATCAAGAAGAGATGTACAAAGACCTGTTGCAATTTCTAAAGGTCAGTAAAATTTCAATCCTTCAATGGTATTTCATCTACCACCTATTTTAAATATTTAATGAACTGATCCCACCAAATAAAAAAATAAAAGAACTCGAGCTGTAGGATATCTCCATAGAAATCTTGTGGCCCTGACAGCCCCTGAATCTAACAGTTTCACTGCTTTTTGCAACTGCACGAGACATCCCACAAACAAAGTCTAATTGTTAAAAAGGAGAATGAAAATGACACGAAATGGAATGCAACATGATGATTTGTAAGCTGCTATACCTGAATACTTGCACCGACCAAATGACGGTGATGCACAGGAAGGGGCCTGCAATTTTTACTTTGTAAGATAACTTTCCAAACTCTACAATGGAAAATGAAAACAGACGGCACAACCATTTGGAGTGACAGAGAATGGTACATAGAAGCACAATTGAGTAATAAAATGATTTGAGAAGCTATTATAACAAGTCGCGGCCATAACTTTAACATTTATGAAGTAACGAACAGATTAGAATAGGAAGAAAATCCGACAGATGATTTAACACGGGGAGGGTAAACAAATAGAGTTCGACAAAGGATCAGTACATTTTAATGAATTTGTGGAACTTCCATCGCTGCCGGGAGGGTAAATAAGGTCTGTTTGTTTGAAAAGAAAAATTAAGAAAAAAACACTTTAATAAAAAAAAATACTTATTAGCAATTTTTAGGATAAACCTATCTAGAAAACAGAAACAAGAAAAAAAAGGAGAAAACTACATCCTTGAGAAGCAACTGTCACTTCTGCTTTTTACAATTACTTTTTTTTAAGCACAGTTAAACAAACTCAACCACTGAGGTTGTAGTTTATGGTCATTTTAATCAAATGCATTACAAGAAAAACAAGTATTATAAAGATAGTAAGAAGAAACTTACTCCAGTGATTTTATTTCAGTCTCGTCTTCCCATGATGATGATGCTCGACGAGAAACTTTGTTCCGTTCCGCCTCTGCCTGTTCAATATAACGATGACATAAAAATCACAGTACAGTCAAACTACTAATCAAATAGCTATACGAACCTAATCACTTACCCGTGCTTCCTGGAGGCGCTTGATTTCCTTCTCCAATTGAAACTCTGCGGCAGCTTTCTCACTGACCATGGTTTCTAATTGTGTTTGTTTGTAGTACTGAAATGAAAATAACACAAATTATTGAATATCACTGAGAATTTGCATGAAATTTAATCATAACATAAATTACCAAAAGGTCAGTCAGTTCCCGGTAGCGTTTCTCTAATTCCATATGTTCCTGTTACAAGATTAAGACTATGTTTAGAATAAGCCAGTAGTATTCCCAAATGATCTCAACACCAGAACATACACTTGTTACGAGTACTAAAATAACTCCAATTTTCCTACACAGTTATTGTCAACCAACACAAGAAAAGAAGGTCGAAGAAAGTACTGCTAGCATCACTCAAGGTAGTGTAATATCTGATTGATATTAAACACATGGCATGTGACTGAGTATGGGCAGAAGATGAATGGATGCTTATGCAGTTATGCCTACCCTATTTAACAAGTAAATCATGACAACCATTTGAAACTCAAACCCGATGCAATTATTTTTTTCAAGGTCAAATAGTCAAAGATCACCCATTAGTCAACCATAAATATTTTTCTGTATTTTGATGGTGTATATGGCATATAGTAATTTTTCATTTATGTTTTGATGGTGGACATGACCAAATACATTTTTTTCATTAATGTTATGGAAACTGTAGATGCTTAGACAAATAGCATAACACTCCATAAATATTTTTCTGTATTTTTGATGGTGGATACAACTAACTGTAACTTTTCATTTTGGTTTTTATGGTGGATATGACTAAACGTAGTTTTTCATTTTATGGTGGATATAACTAACCGTAGATGCTTAGACAAATAGTATAACACTCCATAATACCTAAAAAGGATGCACCTTCATATCTGAAATCGAGTCCATTACAACTCACACGTATACTTCCATAAGAGTTAATATATCATGTGAAAGGAACTGATGCTCAAAATATTTTTTCATGCATGGTAAAAATCAAAGAGAAAATTACTAAACGGATTTAACTGTAAAAAATATTTTCAGTTTAGAAAAAATTACCGATTAATCACTCACTTGGATGGTTAATAAGTAACCATTAACTAATTATTCCTCGGATGGAAATGGTTTTGCCATTTTTTTATCTTTTTTTGCAGTTATTTCAAAAACTTATAAACAAGACCACTTGTATGACAAAAAGCTACAGAAAATTATGCATTCCATGAGAATATGACTTTAAAACTTCACCAGAATGCAGCAGTATGAACGTCTAAGCTCTGCCCACTTAAGAAACAAATAGGTTTCATTTATTTTTATATATCAAACTTGGAAATTTAAATTTTATGTAAGAAATTTTTTAAACAAGCACCTCGATTATTACCTGACGTGAGTAATGCTCAGCATCCCTCTTCATGGCAGCCATCTCAACTCTCATTTTCTGCATTTCAGCCTGTAACATTGAAACCAAACATATTAACAATGAGAAGTGAAACTTTACCTGCAAGACAGGAAGACATTATCTCAAAAAACTTCACAACAAAATAATAAAAAATTCTTACCTCTAAGGAAGATAGCTTGTTTTCAGCTTCCCTCTGACCTTGACGGGCACGCTCCAATTCATCTTGCCATGCTTGCATCTTAATATATGTAAAACTTCCATCGTTATAAATTCCATCCGAATGAAAAATGATCACTGATATTACTGCCATAATTGTCATCTAGAAATGTTTGTGCCAACTTTACGCATGTACCCAGCCATGCCCTGGTTCAACCATGACCATGGAATTTTTTTTTTTTCACTCTCCCACTTCTCTTTAATTTTCTTCTGCTAAAAATGGCATTTAGGTCTAATTTTATATTTTAAAAGAATTAGCAAGACGAACATAAAAGTAGTAAGTTATCCAGTTGTGTAAGCTGTGTAAAGTAGCAAATAGAGTAATTGTCTACATTAAAACAGTGAAGCTTAACACGTAAAAATAAATAACAAATATCTGCTTTGTGTATATTTATACAGAAAATCAAATGTTCTTTGAATTGGTTAATGCAATAACCAAAAAGGACGCTGACCTTGGAAATATGCTAACACTAATATTTGTTGATGAACTTTGAAGAAGATGTGAAATATAAGGAAATAAACCTAATAAGTTGCAAATTGACCAACTTTCCTATCCATAATCTGTTATACCTGAATTACTTGATTAGCCTCTTCTGGGGACTTTTTCAGTTCCCGGCGCACACGGACTTCCATATCTTGTAGTTCTTGATTTAAAGATGCACATTCAACCTGGTCGCAGATGTTACCAAAATCTTATTCAGTAGATCTTTCGGAATAGCAATCAGAAATCAGCCCTAAAATTCAGAAAGGAAAATGTTAAGCGTTTATTCTTGTACCTCGAGAAGTGCCACCTTCTGCTCAAGTTCTGTGACTTTTGCTGTCCTCTCATCCGCTACTCTCTGAAAAGAGGAGCAACAAACAAATCAGTGCATACATTTTACCCAATGTCAATAACAATTCTAGAAGAAAAATAGCTCGAGAGGGGAACTGAAGCAGCCTTAATAATGCATGCTTTAGAATTGTGGATTTGTTAATATTGCTCATCATCCTTTTCTGGAAAAGTAGATCTCTGTAAAAAATTTAAATAACAATACTAAAAGGCATATATGACGCCAAACATTACCAAAAACGTGAGAGAATGTAGTCAAGACTTGCGTAGAAGTATTGAACTAGCTGAGAAGATCTCAACTCCTATTTCCAAATTTAATGTGACCAATTTTAACATTTTTGTCAATGAAAATTATTTTAAATCATCTCAAATATCCATTGCACAACACTCTTTCATATTCCCAAACACCCTGGCAAGTGAAGATTTACACATACTTTTTGCATACCAGGACGATAATTAGGATATGCAATTATGTATATGACCTGTGTCTAAAACTAAACTGAACAAAATTGTAAAAAATGAACCATTTTGAGAAAATGAGAAACCAAACCATTTTATATAGAGGTTCTGGTTGGTCCTTTGAGAAAACCAAACCAGGTATGAGTATAAAATAGATAAACAAACTGAAGTGAACCAGATGAACCCAAAAGAAATGCATGTTGAGAAAGAAAGAAAAAATCCACTTTACAAAAACAGTGTGGGGATGAGCCAACCTTTTGAAGTGGATCTAAACCACAAGTGCTTACATTACCTGTATCCTTGCAAGTGCAGTGGATGATTCAACTGCTCTGTGCTCCAAATCTACTTCTCTTTCCATAGCAGCCTGTTCTACCAATGAGAGAAACACTAAAATATAATGCAAAACACAGAAACTTGAGAAATATATGACAGAAGTTACAGTTACAGACCATTTTGGTAGCATTATGTGCAGCACGCTCCTCTTCTGCTCTTCGCTCAGCAGATGCTAGCTCCTCTCTAAGAGCCTACAAGAACAGCAGTTTTAATATTCATACAATCTCATCATGTAGATGGGATATATTGTATAAATATAGTAGTCATACTTGCAGAAGAGAACCTAATTACCTGCATCATCCTTGTTTCTGTTAGCTCTCGACTTCTCATCATTGATTCCATGCTTGCCTGGTAAGATATGAATATTGTTACCCAAGTCATAATAAATAACACTACATTAAAAATTAATGAAGGAAACCAAGTAGGAAGATCATTTGGGTGCCTAGTTCAACAAGTCCTAATACAGCTAATATTTTTCCTGATTCGTTGAGTAAAAAGATTCCCTGATATCTGTTAAACATATAAAATTGATCAGTAATCACGTACATATAAACACACTGAAAATTAACGACCATCTTATAGCTATGACATTGGACAGCAATAAGGCGATAAAGAAAGTACCAATGGATTTTTCTGGATAGTGGAAAAAGGTGGGTAAACATGCTATTCCAGCAAACCTTATCATTCATAGTCCAAAAACTGTTGGTAGATAAAAGTATATAAACTACATCTTAAAATTCCTAGAAGCAAATACGAACCTTCATTATTCATCAAATAAATAGTTCTACAAGATGAAAGTAAATCGCACAGAAGATAGTTCAGGTGAAAACAGCTGTTGCATGAAAGTAAGTAAAATATTCCTAGGCACACTTCAATAAATTGACAAAGAGGAACCTGCATGGAAGCTAGATTTCCTTCCGACAATGCTGCCTGCCTCTTAACTGCATCCATAGAACTTAGAAGTGCCTCAATTTCAGCATTTTTTGCTGCCAAGGCTTCAGCCATATTTGCTTCAACTCTTGTCACTTCCCTTTTACTTTCAGACAAATCCTTCTGGAGCTGTTTTATGCTAGCCTCATATGATTTACCCAATTCTCTCTGTAGATTTAGAAATAATCACGAGATACAGTAGTCAATATGTTTCTATTCAAGCAAAAAATGAGATTTTATATTCCTTGAAACAGGAAATGGTGATGGTGCTTCACCTCTGCAGTGAGAAGTTCCTCCAACTGTGCATTTTCAGACTTGTATTCTTGAAGGCGGGATGACAATCCAGCACAGACCTGAGCATCAGTTGAAAATATCAAACCACCATCTATAGTAACCAATTAGGAAGAAAATCTTATTGAGATTCTAGAACTAATCCCATGAAGCTAAAGAAATGTTGGTTTAACCAACAACCTTACCCGAGCTAACCTTGCCTCTTTAGACTGACCAGTCGATTTTGTTGTTTTAAGCAATCCTTGAGCCTATATACCAACTAAAAAAATTAGTCAGGAGAATTTTTTTATAATGTGTACGGGAATGTATAAATTTGCCCATTATAAGTATTACCTCATCAAGTTGATCCTGTACTTTTTTGGGGGAGATGTCAGTTTTATGATCTTCTGCATTTATTCTGTCCTCAACATATTCAACTTTTTTTACATCAGAATCCTTTAGTATGGTGTCATTATCAGGAGATGCTTCAGCAGCCACAGATTCAGATTTCTCTTGATCCATATTTTTATTGCCATCTGAATCTCCAGATTTGATAATTTGGCCAGCACTGGTGGGTTCATCACGAGGGCTCTCAATTCCTTTGGGAGCAGGAAGTGGATTCATCTCACGAGTATCTGAAGCATTCTCTTGGGGAGGATCACCATTAGCAGCAACAGTGGCAACTCCAACATTTGCATCGTTTACTAATGCTTCCGCATCATCTTTGTCATGTTTAGCGACATCATCATCTAACATGTTTGATAATGAAGTGTCAAACAAGGGTGATGTTGCATCACTAGGTCGTGACTCCCTTGGTTGGTCTGTAGATTGGGGAGTGATCCCGTCATTTTCAGGATCAACTTGATCTGTAGAAGTTGTTATGACCACAGGTGCTAGTGGAGATCCACTTTTCTCCTTGGTAGTATCACTGATTGTAGTAGATGAATTGGATAGTTCTTTTTGAGCCTGCAAAAATTCAAGAAGGCAAGTTTGATGTGAATATAATATGTGGATGCTGGATGGTGATGAAGTGGCAATACCTTTGGTTTTGATTTTGCCCTCTTGCCTTGTGATGCTTGCCCATTTGATGCTAATTGTTTAAAAAGGTGACAAGAAAACAATTGTAAGCATTTCTTATATAGGAGAAAATGTACAGCTAAATAGATAAATGTACATCTGAAAGACATGATAGACCTGGTTGCGTACAAGCTAGAAGAATTTTGAGAGCTTTCCCATGGGAAATATAGAACTTTTTTCATTAGAGAAGGACTCAAAAGTTCTTGCATCTAAAAAGGCTTAATGCCCAATTTATTTGTGTTGCGCTTATATATTAGTCTGGTTCCGAGGGGGAAATGTAACATCTAGAGAGAGAAAAGCTGTAAAAAGGTACAATATATAGTTTTAGGCATCTTAGTTTATAAGGAGATGATTCCAATACCACTTTCCTTAAAGGGATGTCTAATTCTAAGAACACACTGATTCTAGCTTTTACAACTTAACAGTTGTAGAATTACATTGGACTTTTCCTGACTTAACAAAATTTTAGCATAGTGCATGCTTCCTTTAGATTGATTTTGGGGAAACAACTCATTATTCAAAAGATCACTTAAGCAAGCTTACAAAAATAATTATTTCTTCAAAAAAAGCTGAACCAAACAGATTAAATGTTTTAGACCATGATGGCCTGGATATTTGTCTATATAACAGAACAGCTTTTCAGCAATAACGCAAGTCCAATTCCAGAGAAAAAAAGTATTCAGCATAAGTTGATGGCTAAGCCTAACTAACTACAGAGTGAACCGAAAGAACTAAATATAAACCTGGAGACTTCAATTCCGACTGCTCCTCCGATAAGTCAGTGACAACAGCCTTCGCTCGTCGATCAACGACTTCAAATAAACCTGATCAACCAAGGCCAAAAAAGAGGTCCATGTCAGAACTAAGCTCAACAAGAAAAGAATTGCATCCATAACCGTAACATCCTGAAATGAAAATACATCAAGTGATATAACTCCCTCTCACCACCATCTCTCCCCTCCAAAACAAACAAAAATGAAGCAACACTCCTAATAACAGACAATGCCGTCCTTCATTCTTAAATGTGAAGTGACAAATCGCGAATAAGAGAGCATTAGCACGTATTATACTTCATAGATGAAACCGTTAACACTCACCAGTTCATTCCTAATTTCCAATACATAAACATCACAGTGCAAAACTAAAATAACATCGAATGAAGTTTCACAGATGAGCATTCAACTATCTACCGAAGGTTCATCGATCGAGATTGAAAACAATAACAAGATGCCACAAAATCTGAGCTCTGGAAAATTGGCGGAATCAGAAACGGAATCGGAGGATCGATATACAACAAACGAATGAGATCCGTTACCTTCAGCGGCTTTGAGCCACGAATCCATTGCGAGAACGAACAACGAGTTGCTCAATATTCGAATACCGAAGTGTTCAGAGATCCGACACTAATTGAGCTGCTTTCATCGCCCAACCAACGACGTCGCTTCGATTCTGCACTTGCCTGAGACGAATCGCGCGAGAAATATAATAAAACAGGTTGTTTATCGGTGTGTTGTTGTTGAGTTTCTGATTCGCCACTCCTCTATTCACCTTCTTACTTTAACGCAATTTTCTTATTATCAGGTATGTTACACTAATTAAAATAAATATTCCCTTGAATATTACTACAATATTGACCAGCACAAACACTGGCTTAATAAGTTTCTTTTACATATTAAACTTAATTTAATATATGTCATAATAATTTATCATTGTTAATTTTAAAGAAAACAAAAATACAAAATCAAAAGTAGTGCATAATTACTTATATTAATATATAAAAATTGTTCATACAAATTTAAAAATAAAAAATGTTACCATTACTTTTCATAAGAACTTTTGCACTTATAAAATAAATAGGGTAAAATATGTTACCTTTTCTTTTAATTTTTACAGTAAAAATTGAAATTAGTTTTTTTTAATTTTAGATTTAAATTTTAAACCAATTTAATTTTTTCATCTATAATAAATTAGTGAATTTAGTTCTTTTAACAAAATTTTGTCAAATCTATTTGACTTTTAAACACATTTCTAAGTAGACATTGAATCGAAAATAAGTAAAATGATATAAACAACTTAAATACTATCATAAAATACATTTAAAACGTTAAATAAATTTCAAAAAATATTAAAATGACTAAATATACGCATTTCTAAAATTGAGGAACTAAATTAATCCAAAATTTAGATAAAGAAATATTTTCAATTTTTACCGAAAATTAAGAAAAAAAACATATTTAATTCAAATAAATAAGAGTGAAAGTATTTTAAAAATAATATATATCAAAGAAGTGTCAGTTATATTTTGGTTTTATTAACTGTTTAAGTATAATTATAAAATATAAAATTTCTCTCCAAAATAGGGTGGCATGTCCATTTCTATGTTTAGTGAGATTACAGATCTTTTGATGATAGGGACAGATAGAGACACATTTCCTTCCAGTTAAGTTTTTATTCATTTCTAATTTAATTTTTGCAGCTTCAGATGTGTAAAAGATCTGAATACTAGCGTGTTATACTAGTATACGGTTTAACAAAAAAAATATAATTTCAAAACGAAAATGTTTTCTTATTCAGAATTATGCAAATGATATTTATGGGACAAAAATTCATTCTAAGCTTTTGAATAATCAGTTTTTATCAGCAAAGAAATGTCTCTGTCTAATCTTATTTCAAATATATAGTTGGAGATGTATTTGATATTCTTTTTAATTATGGATTTTACAAGCTGATAAAAAAATGCATTTTAGAATATTTCTTTATTATGCGGAATATGTAATTTATTTATCTTAATATTTACTAAAAGGATGTTTTTGTCCATCAAAAATACTGGTGCACTTCATGGAAAAAAAATAACTATAGGGTATTGAGAGCAATAATAGCCATGAATAAAACGCGGAAACTTAATTGGGCTTTCATTGGCCCAAATCTAGTGGACTGTACGCATGTTCATTCTTTCCAAGGGAATTGCTTTCTGCACATCCATATTTGCTTCATGCACTCCTATAATTTCTAAAATTTCAGTTCCACCCTTGTCAAAAGACAAGTTGAAGTAGGAGGGGTGGAGCGGATATGGGAGTCTCTTTCATTTACTTTTTCAATAGTTTCTTCTTATATCTCTACATACAAATCTAAATTATTCATTTATTAAAAATAGTTTGGATTACATAATTTATCAATACATTAAAAAAAATGTAATTTAGATTAGGTAATTTGAAAATATATTATTCAGATTATATATTCTGAAATGTATTTTATATCGTGTGATTTAAAATATATTTTTATATTACACAGACTATTATATTTTTTTTATCTAAAAATCGTGATGGACTACATAATCTATACATTTAAATTACATTTTTAGATTTAGAAATAGATTATGAATTATGTAATTTGAAAATCCAAAATACACTCCTAATTTTTAAAATATATTTTAGATGATACAATTTACGATATATTTTTATATTACGTAGTCTAAAATATAAATTTGCATTTCAAATTATATAATCTAAAATATATATTTAAATTACACAATTCAAAAACTCAAAAGCTTATTATAAAATTTAAAAGTTTAAAATACAATATTATTTAAAATTATATAAATATTTTTTATTATTTTTTAAATATTAAATTAATTTTAAAAAAACTAATTATCTTGTTAACAAATAATCACTTAATTAACTAAAGGTTTAGGGTTTAAAAATAACCTCAAATTTTTTTATTTAAAATAACATGGAATATGTTGATTTAAAATAATATGTGTGTATTTTTTTATATGATATAATTATATATGTTAATTGTTCTCATACTATATGTGTATGAAAAAAAAAATTGAAATATCACTTCAAATAGTTAGATATGTCAAATTACTCGAATCCATTATCGAGTATAATCATTGTAATTATAGATCAAAATGTGAACTTAAGCGTTTATGGTAATATTTTCTTTTTTTACTAATATTTAAATAAACCTCATAACATAAAAATACTTTAATGATTATCGGTGGTGTTAGAAAAAGAAAGTTACAAATAACTGTCAACTGAAATTAAAAGACACATATAACAATGTTTCAACACAATAGCTTTTTCTGTCTTTTCATGTGTGGATCTATGCGCTTTCTTTTAATTGGAGGTTGTAGCACGCAAAGATAAGGGAGGTTCAAAAAGTAAAGATATTCCAAAAGGAGATTGAGATATAATAATTCCCATTATTTGTGAAATATTTTGTTTTGTTTATTTTGTATAATTATGGATTTAGGGTTTATATAATTATAAAGTTACTACAAATAAATAAAATAATTTTTTACTTCTTTCTCTTTAATCATATAATTTATGGTTTTTTAGTTTTTTTTCATTTGGTTATTTTTTATATGAAAGAAAAAACTAATACAAAAAAAAGTACTTTTGTAAAGACAAAAGAGACAGGAGGAGCCAGCCTTATCCATTAAATTAAATGTAAATTAATTATAACCACTAATAATTACTTTTTGGTCAATACATTACACCCACGTCAACGTCACATCCTTCAATGATTTTTCAAAAGTTAAATAAAAAAATCACTATAAAATTATTATTATTTTAAAGGAAAAAATAACTAACAACGAAAACCAATTAGTGCACCATAACAATTAAATTCTATTAATAATTTAAGAAGATAAGTATGGTTGGAGAAAATTATTAGTTAAAGAAACCAATTCCACGTCATAATTTTCATTTAAAATAATAAAGACAAAAGTTTCAATTTGATTGGTTTTTTAATTATTTGATAAGAGATTCTATTTTGTATCTTCTTCTACCTGTCCCTTGGATTGAAAAGAAAAAAGAGGATCCAAGTTGCTTCAATTTTAGATTGTTTCACGATTTGACATAAAGACCAATGGCTGCAAAATATGAACATCCCTTAAGTAGGAAGAATGTGTAATTAACACCTTTGGTTCATGGAAAAATTAAAATTATGTAATTTTTTAGAGTAAAAACATGATAGTTATTTTCTTTGTTTGGGATTTTAGATTTTTCTCACCTAGTACACATTTTAATGTAACACATCTATGGTTGATATTAATTAAAACACCCATTTTATGTAAAAATGATAACTCAAGGCTTATTAAGAGAAAGAAAAATGTTTTTTGGACTACTAAATTTTGACAACTTTCTCTTATAATCTTAGGTGGCATTTTTTAAGTGGTTCACTGGTTTTTCATTTTTTTTCATTATCAATATTCCAAAACCACTTAGAAGATGACACCTCATATTGTAAGAAAAAGTTGTTAAAATTTAGTAGTTAAAATATCATTGTTCTAAGAAAAAATAATATAAATTATTTTACATAGTTAGAAAAATCAAAACATCTGAGAAAAATACAGAAAAAATAGAATGAACTTCAAATATTGTTATGATTTTATATTTATAATCACTTTAGATATATCAAATACAATATATGAGAGGAGAGAAGAAAATTGTAACAAATATATTTAGAAACTAGACTTAGCAAAAAATAAAGCATTACTAAAAAATTCATATTTCCTGTCAATTTTGTTTTGAAAATTTTTTCTTAGGAAATATTTACAAATTTTGTTGAGAAAAACAATTTACAAGAAATTGCTATCAATTTTCTTGCAAAATATTTTGTATAAAACACTTTTCGCAACAAATTTGTAAAAAATACTTGCAAAATTTATAATTTTGTAGAAAATGATTACCCACGAAGAAATTACATGACAAATAAAAATCTTAAAAAAAATGGCAGAAAAAAAATCTTTTCTTACGAATTACTTTAACAAATTTGTAAAAAGAAAATTATGTAATATGATAATTTCTAGTAGTAAGACCTTACAATAAGACCTTACAATAAATCTTATTTATACTATTTATTCTAACAAAAAATAAAATAAAACCAAATATAATTCAAATTAAAGTAATTAAATGAAATTGAGTATAAAATTTCAGCAATTCATGAATTTTTTTAAGGTATATATAAAAACTATTATTATTTTCTCCTTTTTTTAATAAAGTAAAAGCTTTCATCGTGTTGGCACACGTATTAAATACGTGTAGTAGTAGTAGTTAGTCGTGCACACATTTAAATAATCTACACAAAATCAAAACTTTGAAGGTTATTAGAAACCTTAAACCAATTCTTAATTAGTTTAAGCAACACTTCTTTGTCTTACCTATGTGATTAACCAAAAGCAGCATAACTTTTTTTTTTCTCTTTTAGAAAATGGGTCTACTATTGCCATTGCCACTACTTTTTATACAAATGGACAAATCAATGCACTACGTTTGATTTATCCCACTAATTAAGTAACTCTCCATTATTATCATTACAATAAGTAAAATGATGTTTCTACTAAAAAAATCATTAAACAAAACATAAGTTTATCTAATACGTTGGACATTTTTGTTTTATGTTATTTTTTTAAGAGAATTAATTGTAGAACTAATCTCATAGGTTTATCTAATGCTCCTAAAAAGTTAAACGGGACTTTCGAGTATATTTTATTTTAGGAAAATAATTTTTTGACTATTAAATTTTGATAACTTTCTCTTATAATTTAGGTGTTAACTTTGAAGTGATTTTTCATTTTTCCTTTCTTTCATTTTTAATATTCATAAACCACAACCATTTAGAATATGACACTTTATATTATAAAAAAAAATTGTCAAAATTTAGTAGTTAAAATATCATTGTCCTTTATTTTAAATGACGTGTCTAAAATGGTAGAAAAGGCATAACATTGAACATATCAAAATGCATTAATTTTTTAAACTCTTCCTACAATGTAAAACTTTAAAAAGAATATTTTGGCTATACACATACGTGTCTAATGAATATGATTGATGTCCAATTATGAAATTGATTGTGACATTAAGCTTTTAAGTAAAAGAAAATAATAACTAAACGTGAAGTGATATATGAAAATGCCATGTGTCAAAGATATTAAAATTAACTTCAAGAAAAGGTTAAAATATCCTTCCAAAAACTTAAGTTTAGCCAATTAACACAATGTAGAGAGGAAAAGTGAGATAACCCTTTAATGCTCGAAAGGGACTACTCTTCACTCCAATTATAGAGCACCACTATATTAAAATTATTCATTTTTCCACACTAGTGCTTTTTTTTTTTTTTTTTTTTTTTTTTTTTTTAAAATGTTAACTACCTTTTCTTCATGCCGACTTTAATAAAAATTAACAACAAAAAGTGATACATTTATTTTCTTCTTATTTGTATACTAAGGCTAACATATATGTTGGTGAATTTCTATGGAAAACCATACATAAGATCTACCTTAGATTTTTCTCTCATAAACGTTTCCTTGATTTATTTTCCATTTCATATGAGAGAAAAAAAAGTGCAAAGTTTTATTGAGAGCCGAGAGAAAATTCTATTAAGTACAAAGACAAGCACAAACATAACTCTTTTTCTTCGTGTGACAATACTCCATTCTTTTTGTTACTTACTACTATCAACAATAATGATAACATAACAAAACCAAACATTTCACATCATGATAAATGATGAAATTTATTCTTTCTTTGTTTGCTATAAACATGTGAAAAAGTAATAAAAAAATGATTAAATATGTTTTTTATCTTTTAACTTTCAGTGAAAATTGGAAATAGTTCATTCTCAAAATTTTTGACTAATTTAATCCCTCAACTTTGGAAATACATGTATTTAATCCTTTTAACCAATTTTTTTAAAGTTTATTTGACATTTTAAACACATTTCATGACAGTATTTGAGTTGTTTACATCGTTTAACTCATTTTCGCTTTAATGTTTACTTAGAAACACGTTTAAAATGTTAAATAAATTTAACAAAATTTGGTTAAAAAGACTAAATTCACCTATTTATTATATATGAAGGACTAAATTGATCTAAAATTTTGAAGATAAACTAATTTCAATTTTCATTTAAAGGATAAAAATATATTTAATTTTAAAAAAAAAAAAGTAAACAAAAGACAAAGTTACCTACAAGCTGCATCAAAATCTCTCTCCATCTCAAACTGTGATCTAAGAACCATCAACTTAGCCATGGGTGTGTCTTTAACTAACCAAGTACTCTCTTCGTGCAAATAACTCTCACCATGTAACTTTTTTCACTTGACAAAAGGCTGTGAAAAACATGAAGGTGATGTGGCCAAAAAAAATGGTTGAGATGAGTTGCGTGTCAAATTAAATAACTTTTATTGGTAAAAACAAACACCATGTGCATACGATAACAAGGAGAAATTACCATGGTCCAAGTGCCTTTGATCCCAACATATATGATCAAACTTTTAATTTTGTTTTAAAGTTAAAAATATTTTTATAGATAAAAATCACTTATAAAATAAGATTTTTACTTAATTATATATTATAAATTTAGTATTAAGTTTCGGTTAATGTAAAACTTTCAATATATTCATTTTACGCTTAGACATATATATTTTGTGTATAAGAGACAAAACACTAATGAATGATTTAATAGCAGTTCAATAGCAATCGTGTATTATATTTAGACAAATTCAGATAACCATGCGGTCTAAACCGCCTATATATAGTTCTATGATGTAAACAGCAGACGAATATTCAACCAAATAAGATTACATACATGACAGCCTAGGTCACCTACTTTAAAAGATACAACATCATGAAAAAGTCGATAATTACAGGCTTAGGCCTTCGTAGATGCTCAGAACTTGGGCTCAATCCAAACCAATCGAAACATCTAAATATTGGCCCAAAATAGTTAGAAGGGGTCCAACTCACAAAATAGAAACAGACACAATTAATGATTCTATAAATATATATGAACCATGAAAAATTAAAGCACGCTTTGATTAATTCATTAATATAATATTTGAATCTTGAGAACACTTGCTCCCTTGATCCTCGAAATCCTTTAAGAGTATGGAGAAGTCGAGGATTTGAGTAAAATATTATTTATATTCTCTGACATTCCTCTTATTTATTTTCGCATGAACAAATTAAAACAATATACTGAACAAACAATAAAAATACACTTTAACTTATCACTCTCGTACCCATGATAATGACGTATAATTTCTGATTACTGAACATATACTTTACAAAACCAGTATATTAATTATATATATCGATTAAACTCGTATTTATCTAAACAAGATGAGTATGTACGTGACAGAGAAAGATGAAGATGGATACATAGTACTTCCGAACTATACGATGTAGTTTGATGATAAGAAAAAAGTAACGGTTATCATCATCTGCCCCAGAAGTTAGAATGGTAGGGTGATTCAATAGCAGCCATTTTCTGCTGCAAGTTAAGGTCTTTGTAGAACCTCTTGATGAACTCCTCCGCCGCCACGTCAACCTGGTTGTCCTCTTCCTCCTCCTTCAGAGGGAAGGGAGAGTCCGTGATTCTCACCTTCTTCCCAATCGGACTCTTCACCGGAGGAGGAGAACCCTCCATCTGGTTATTGCTGTTCAGAATCTCCAGCACTTTCCGAACGCTCGAAGCGTCGTCGTACTGGTACTGCGGGAACCGTGTTCGGTGTTTGCCGCGTTTCGTGACGGCGGGGCTGTTGCTGCAGCTGAACTCGTAGTCGCGGTGGGGGTAGACGGCGTCGTGGTGGTGGCGCTGGAGGTGGAGGATGGCTTTGGCGGCGGCGAGTTTGCCTCTGTTGAAGTTGAAGTTGAAGTCAACGGCGTGTTTACTCTTGGCTATGCCTTTTCTCAACATCAAGAACACGATCCGTACTACGTTCCAGAGCTTCCTCGCCGCCACCAACTTTGGGCTTGGGCTTGGGCTTGGGCTTGCCTGAATTTCCATTGGTCGAAGGTGGTGAGTGGTGGGTGAACGAGACTCTGTTGTTGTTATGTGTTGGAAGAGATGAAATGGAATGTGTAGTGTGGAATGCGAAGTTTGGTGGTATATAAAGGGTGGTGTTTGGGATATTATAATCTAAAGCTCTAAAGTTCCACTTTCAGAACTTAAAACTTTTAATATAATTTTTCACTCGAATCAAAATCACGTTGGTATATGAAAGTTTTAATCTTTTATAGAAAATCGGTTATTTTTCAAACTAAAGCACGATTGAAGTGTGAGTTTACTACAAAATAATATTAAAGGAAAAAGAAGGATTTGTTGGGGTTTTTTTTTTTTTTAAATTTTAGGGCCTTTTTAACTTTGAATTTGTAAAAATAGGAAAGTTCAAAACTATTTTGTAAAATAGGGTAAGTCGTTAGGGTGGGAGACGACATTACACTTGAAGTCGTCCTCTACACTATCGATTTCTTTTTTTTTTTTTTCAAAAAATGAAATCGTCATCTTAAAAATCGATTTCTAATAATCTTAAAAGTGAATTCGTCCTTACCCATGACGATTTCATTTTTTTATTTTTTATCAATTTTAACATTTTTGAAATTCAAGTTTAATCCATAGCAGATCACAAGAATAAAGAGTAGAAAAAATTGTCACTCTCAATGAATATCATAGAACGACAATATAATTATTTTCAACTTTTTTTTTCCTGTTTTTTTTTCTTCTTCACTTCTTTGACTAATCAAATAAAGCAATAATAATAAAATTGTATGGCACAACTCATGAGTCACACAGTGATACCAACATCCTAATCAACTGAAGCAGTAATGAAATTTAAAGGCATCATCGCAGAGTCATGAGTCACACAGTGAAGTTGTCTTCTACGAGTATGACTTCACTTTATCAATCAATAGAAATCAGTTTTTAAGATGATGACTTTACTTGTTTTAAAAAAAAAAAATCCGTAGAGTGAAGAACAATTTCATCTACAAAGTCATCCTCTACCCTAACAATTTATTTTCATTTAAAAAAAAATCAACAGACTCATTTTTACAAATTCAAGATAAAAAAAGACTCTTAAATACAAAAAAAAACCGTTTGTTAGAGTAGAAAAATAAAGGTAAAATTAATTGAAATGAAATGGTGTTGGAATGGTTCGCGTTTGAGAAGGAGATGAATGATTGTGTTTGTGTATTATATTGTTTGTTTGAAAGTTGGATTGGAATTTACTAGAAGGTCTCCACTATAGAAACTAACCCTAATAATAATAATAATAGTGATACTACAATGGTTAACATTTGACGTAGAGACTAAGTTTGTCATAACATAATACACAACGTAACAAAATTGAAAGGCATGCGTGTGTTGACCATAGTCAATTAATTTTCTGACACGCACCGTAGAAAGATTTTTTTTTATCCGAGTTCTTTTCCAATTATTAATTATTTTCCTTTTATTCATAAAAATAAGCAATGTTTTTATGTAGTAAAGTAACTAAGTTACATTTCTTCAATTATTAATTATTTAGTATAATATACTCTTCCTCACTCTCTATTTATTTTAGTCTAAACACAGTGTTATATTTCTTTGCTTCATTGGGTAGATTTTCTAAAGAAAGTTGTTTATATAAGATATGTTTGAGATCTTTGGCACCATGTTTCGCGAGATAAAATTTCTACTCATAAGGCTCCAAATAAAACTTTCTACTTTCCCTGCTCAACCACCAACACAGGACCATTGTTTTTCTTTCTCTTTTCCAAATTGGAAGTGCTGTTTTATCATTTATGTACACATTCAATGGCTACCCTTTTGATCCATCACCATTCTGGTCCCAATTTGTTAAACTCCACACGTTTAAGACAGAAAAAGGAACACACTTCCAAGACAACACATTTATGTATCACTTTCTTTGCAAACAAGTACTTCTAGGGTTCTTGAAAATGGCTAATCCATCGTTATTGTCATGCATTATGCACACTAACGATGAAGTAATTAATTATTTGTTCATAATTTAAGCTCGGTTGAAAATTTTAGATTGTATACAAATAAGTAAGATAATTAATAGGTTTATTTAGTCGAATGATACTCATTTTTGTTCGAATGTGTCAGTTTCGTATTCGCTTTTAAAAATGTGTCAATTGAGTATCAACTTTTGAAAATATGCCCCAATTATGTCTCTTTCAAACAAAAATTATTAATGTACAATATTGATATTTAAAATGTGTTAGATATGTATAAGGCATGAGAGGAAGAAGAAAGCATGCGTACAAAAACGTCCAAGAAAAGTTTGGTGAAAAACAACTCAAAGAGAGTTTGTTTGCTTATTGATTTATTAGAACATTTATTCAATACATAGAGTACAATGTCTCATCATATAAAGGAAAAAGTAAAACCAAATAAAATAGAATATTTGATAATAATAAAAGAGAATCAAATATATGATATATCTATCAATATAAATAAAGACATAAGATATATAATATCTTTATTAAAATGACTTACAAAATTAAGTATTGATATTTATATTAAAGTTTAATGGTAAAAGTTATGAATAAATTTAATGGCATTAATTTTTTTTAAATGGATCTAATTGAGACACTTTTTTAAAAATTGGGACTTGATTGACACCTTTTTTATAAGCGGGGTATCAAATTGACATATATAAACAAAAGTAGGTATCATCCGATTAATTAAACCTAATTAATATAAGTAGAAGAATTCATAACTTTATACATTGTGTTAAAATTTTAAATGAAAAATGGTGTCGTTGTTTGTTATATAAACTTGTTTATGACTCATTCGTGTGGAATCTTTCGACATCTTTCTCCATAAATCTCATAGACTTTGTTTCTCTTATTTATTGGTTCCAATATTTACTTTACTCACTCGTTTTATGATTTTGTAAATTGGATCTTGAATGATTTTAAGTGTCGAAGATTTATGTCTGGGTCTAAAAGTCTCACATTAGATAATTGAACATCATATAAATAAGAAAACTCACAAATTTGTTGTCCTAAAATTTTGAATTAGAAATAATATCAGTCCAGTTAAACTCATATTTTTGTTGTTGTGTTTTTTCAATAAATTTTTTAAAATCCAAAAATATCATAATTTCGAAAGATCTATCAAACAAGAACTATTAATTATTGTTAATTATTAAATAGTTAGTGGTATAGTTTTTTTTATTTTTTTTATCATGAAATGTGTTGATATTTGTTAAAGAAAAGCTTTACTTTTAATTTTTAATTGTTTAATCAATGTTTGCTTAACCCTAATTATCATTTTCCTTGTTAACTTCTCCACACAATGTCCATGTTCTTGCTAGGGCTCAAAACAAATGATTGTATGGATGAGAATTAACGATGGGTGAATAAACAAAAGAATGAAAAGAAACTTTCCTTTATGGAAAGTCTTGAAAACTTAAGAGAAAGAGACACACACGTGTAACTATCACGAGACAGAAAATTAGTGAAAGATTATTATTGCTTAATTCTGCATTTAATCGACTAATTAAACCTGACAAATGTCAAACACAAGTGATTAGTGGTTAAAATTAATCAGATATTTTGTCCTAAATCATGAGTGGTCCAGCTAAAAGATATGCATTGAGCAGTAATAATTGTAAACTCTTGTCTTTTAATTGTAATGCATTTGCTTTTTAGAACTTTTTTATTTTATTTTTTCTAAATAGAATCGTTAGAATGCTTTACACTTAAGTTTTTCAATGGTGGTCTCAGTTTGTAATTTATGGGTCATTTGTGTTTTCTTGACACTTGGCTTCAGATTCATCTGCCACGAAAAAATTGGTGCTTATCTGAAAAAAGATTGTAACATTTATATCTTATGATTATAATATTAGAAAAGTATGCGTGGTCCATATATTACATCAAATAAAAGTTAAATATATTTTAAAAACTCAACATAAAAATGATACTAAAAACTCGTAGAGAATCTATATGGTGATTAATATTAACATGTAAATTTAGCGTGTGTGAAGGATATATATTTGTAATGTAATTAGAAAAATATATGAATTTTTGAACGAAAGTTGAGTTTTTTTTTTTTTATGGGATTTTTATTTATGTATTTATGAGATAAAAAAATTCAAATTATAAGTGTAACATTGCATGGTCAATCGTATATGTATCACACACCTTTCCAATTTTTTATGATGTCAATATCATTTTTTAAACTATATATAAGAATAATAATGCACCTTCTATTTTCTTATTAGTTTCCCCTTCGAAATTAAAAACAAAAGTGATCTAAATCCTATTTTCGGCAAAAATATTTCAACTGAAGTGGTTCTTTACATCAATAGAATTACAATATTTAGAATATTATATGATTTGAAAATGGATTATTATAAGTTTCACAGTGTAAATGCATTTGAATTTAGTCAAATTCTTTAAGAAATGTTTGTTCAGCCTTTTTTTTTTTCATTCTTTATGGCCTCCTTTGTTTCAGATGCTGAATGAGGCCACCGCCCAATGGGCTTATACTGGGCCGTACAAGCCCAACTGATAAGTGTTTCATATCCACACACGACACTTTACTCGCTCTCTGTTCGAAATCTTGTTCTTTTGGATTTAACTATTTGTATTTTCTTAAAATATATTACAATGCTCGTTACAATTATCATAAAATATATAAAAATCAAGGCTCGTGATTTTTTCATATTTTGTATATGGACGAGATAATAAACATTCATTTATTTAAAAATCAACCTAGACTCCATGGCTAATGTGGACACCTTTTATTATTTAGGATTAAATATGTCTTTTTCTCTTTATAAATTTTTGAATTAATTCATTTTAAAATTTTGAACTAATTTAGTCATTCATTTTTTGAAATACGTGAATTTAATTCTTTTAATTAAATTTTATTAAGTTTATTTGACATTTGAAGCGTTATTCATAATAGTATTTGACTTAACATTAAATAAAATGTGTCAAACAATATAAACAACTCAAATACAAATCTGAGATATGTACGAAACATCAAATAAACCTAACAAAATTTGATTAAAATGACTAAATCCACATATTTCGACTAGATTAGTCTGAAGTTACAAAATGAACTAATTCCAAATTTACTGGAAGTTAAATAACCAAATACATATTTAATTCTCTGTTATTTATATATTCCAATTTAATAATTGGCACTTGGTATGTGCAATAATTATTTTACCACGTTTTTTTTAAATGGATCGAGTATAAATACTTATGTTTTAAGCTCCTATTTTCTCATATGTAACGAGTTTTCATAAATATTAAAAATTAAATACAATTATATTATGTAGATGAATTATACGTGTTTCCGTAGGAGTTGAAATAAGTTTTATAGGGTTTAAAACTTTTTTTCTTTGACATGTGAGTATATTTGTCAGGTGTTATAAATCACTAGTAGTACAATTTTATTTATTTTTTGCAAAAAACTATATTTGTATCATGTTTTTACTAATTTTGCAAGTTGTTTGTTACTGGAATCTTATTTTTTAGGAACAAATTCTTAACAACATATTTTTTATAGTTTTATAAATTTGTATTTATTTATAATAAATTACTTTGTTGAAAAAATTATAATTCTTTTGTAAACGTATGTGAGTATAAATTTAAAAGATATGTTTAATTTAATACTTATGAATTAATAGGAAATGGAAAAATTAAGAATGATTATAATAAATAAAATAATTTTCATATCATAATAAAATATTATAACTATGGTTGTATTTTGTAAAATTAATGTTGATAAATGTGTATTTATTTGGCTAAAATAATTTGTGATTTTTTTTGTGTGTATAATAAGTTAGAAAAATAAAACAATTTGAAATTACTTCCTTTAATGTTTTAAAGGATGCGCACACACCATTTAATAACTATTTAATAACTAGTGCTATACAAAAAGTTACAAACAAAATGATAATAAAATAAAATAAAGTAAGAAAATACCAAAACTTAGTTTTTTGAAAACATGAACTTATTCGGAAAAGGCGTTTTCGAACATATATTTTAACGCAACTCTAAATTATATTTTTGAAATAAGTATATGTCTTTAGCAAGAAGATTGCGGTGATATTAATTTTGAAGTTTATCATTTTAAATTACACTACTTTTGATATATATTTGATTAGTTATTATTAGTTTTCTTAATTTTGAGAAGTTTAAGCTCACTTTTTATGTATAGATCGATAATTTTTTTATAATCTTAATTTATGTAAAATTCATTAATGAAATATTTACTAATTTTCCTTAAAAGTAGGTGCATAAAAGGAATTATAACCATGTAAGCTACTTCTACGGTTAAAAAAAATTGTCTGAATTACAAAAAAAAAATCCTCTAATAATTCTTTAATTAAAATTTTAAATTCATAACATTTTAATTAAAATTAAGTAACTTTATTTGTTTTATTTGCTCTAAGTTCCTAGAACTTGTGTTCCCCTTTTCAGCTTTGTGGTATTAGCACGTGTTAATTAACGACCACATTTAGAACGTTGTAAACTAAAAGAAGTACATCTTATGGAAATGTTTGATTCACATTCAGATTTCAATTATTTTGTGAAGTACGGATAAAGTTAGATTAAAGATTAATTAGATATTTATGAAATTAATCGTGGAAAATGAGAAGAAGATGAGAAATGATGATATTTGAATTGAAAAAAGAAAATGAGAAATAATAAAAATGTTATATATGAAAGTGAGTGAATGACTTTATTGAAATATTTATTTGTTTAAATTTAAATTGATCAATTTTATTTTATTTTGATTATTCATTTTATTTAACAGTAAAATGTATTTATAAATATCTAATTATTATTTATATATACATATTTCAATTATGTATTATGTTATATATCAAATTTTAAATCGATAAAATTTATTTTATTAATTGTTTTAGTGATTTTATTTTGATAACAATAAGTATATTAAAAATCAATTATACACATTAATATTTTATTATATTTATATGTAATTTGTTTTTTCATATTTTTAATGAAAAGTAAAGATTATATCTAAGAGCGATGAAGTGATTTAACGATCAAATGAAAAGGAAGAAAAAGGATTGTGGTTTTGATTCTTTCCATTACCAAAAAAATTGACATTTAACAGTTCATGATAAAAGATTATATATTTTTTTAATTTTAATATTTATTTCTCTGGTTTCTTGTGCTTTCTTACTGATATATTGTCGCTTTTTATTTTATTTTAATTTAGTTCTTATTTTCCATTTTTAGTGTATTTTATTTTTAATTCCTTATGTATAATATTTAGTCGCATTTTAATACTTATAAACAAACTGAATCCTAAGTTTTGTTTGGATTTCAAAATGGTTATAAGAAAAAAAAATTAATAAATTTAAAGAAAAAATATGGTGGAAATACGACAAAAAAAAATGACATTTTAGTGATTAAATGCAAAAAGAAGATAAATGATAAAATTTATAACACTCGTAAAGTATTATAGTAGAATTGCAAAATATTCAATTAGATTAATTTTGTTGTTTTTATGCTTGGATAATAAATTTTATTCAAATATTTAAAAACATTGAATTTATTTTAAATTATCTAACTTTTCAAAAGTTTTATTTAAAAAAATCAAAATTATTGAATATAAGTTTTCCTTCTCTGAATAAATTATTTTAATAATCACAAAATATATAGTTTTTTAAAATATTGAACAGTAATTTATAATTTAAACATGTTAATATTAGTAATCGTTGATATTATTTTTCAATCAAACTTCGTCAATATTTATTTTAATTTATACTATTTTTAGTTAATATCAATCATAATTGTTTAGTTTAAAATATTAATTACATTATTCTTACAAACAACATTGTTAGATTTTTTTGACCTAATATTTGTCCAGAATTTTCTTCAATTTATATCAACAAGAAGTTTTAGTTAATGTTTGTTGAATTTTCCTGTAACTATTACAAATGACTAATAAAGAATAAACGCAATATCCGTGATACACAAATAAAAGTAATAATAATAATTTATACTAACAATACAAATAATTATATAAATTTAAATAGAAAATATTTGTTAAATGACATTGATAAAAATATTGTAGTTGTGACCTTATTCTAAAAATAATCTCCCCAACGATATTTTAATCTTAATTAAGTTAACTTTCCAAACAAAACCAGAGAAATCAAAGAACATAAAAAGAAAATAATAAACTTAAGAATATAAAAATTCTCAAATCATTAACTTTTAAATGAAATTTAAAATTATTTATTCCAATTATACATTTCATCTTAAAATATTTCAACTTTTTTTAAAAATTAATCATTTTCTTAAAATTTCGTACAGAAAAGAAAAAAAGTTTACACCGGAGCCATAATTATTTAAAACGGAAAACACACAAAAGTGATGTCCATGAGAGAACGCGAAACATTCTTAAATGAGAAGTCATTTTCAGCTTTATTACGATATCTTAGGTTTGAATGAGTGGACCGCAAAAAATAGAAGAATATGAGGTTAAAGAGGTAACAATAATGAAGAAATAAGGGTGTACACGAGTTTTTGTGGATAAACGCATTTTTTATTTTTGTTAAATTATTATTAAATATATTAAAAAAAATATCTTGTTCTCTTTAATTTTATATATTTGTTTTTTCCCTTTTTAGCATATTATCCTTTAATTTTATATATTTGTCTTTTCTCCATTTTAGCATATTGTCCTTACCTAAAGTCTTAAAATTATCACTGTCTTAGAGTTTATTTACGTGAAAAAACTCATATTTTTTATTATAATAATAAAATTTAATTAAGTTTCAAGATTTTTTTTAAATAATTAAATATATTTACTTAATTTTTTATTAAATATAGTTTCTATGAAGTACTTAAAATTTGTATTTTTTTTTCGGTTTAGTCTTTATAACTTTTTTTTCAACTAGGTGACATTATTTTTATTTTTTTCCCGTCGTCTCTTACTTACATATATTTTTATGGTAAATAATACGATATTGATCGATTAACATAAAAATATATTGAACGATAAAAGTTATTTATCGTTTTACATTAATATTAATATTAATATTATTTTATATTAACTACAACACTTTATATTTCTTAAGACATAAAGAAAAATAAGCAAGACGCATAATAAGTTATTAATCAAAATAAATAAACTACAAAGACTACAAAAAAATATAAAAAATTTGAGTACGAGGATAATGAGAGATTTACAAAATCTAATTAAATTTAATTAATAAATTACACTTTCATTATTTTTAATCAAATAGTTTATTTTCACTTTTTTACAGACATATTTTCCTCTCATTTATGCAAGGCTGAAGTGATTTTTAGTTTCATTTTTCTGCAAATTAATTTGATCAATTTTATTTTTTTTGTCTTTTTTCAATTTTGTAAGGGTGGGTCTTAAAACTTGTTGGTAAGTGTCACACACAATGTGGTGGGATGTGGATGGTTTAGGTTTGCAAAAGGTTGAAAAGTGTTTTTGTATAAAGCTACACCCACCCACTTCCACTACTTAATTACAGAATCTATCAATATTATTGATATTTGGATATTATAAACTTTTTTATTTAATTTCATAATAAAGTGTGAAGTTAAAAATAATCAAGCAACAGCCACCATGTATTTATACATTATTTTATTATATAATAAAGTTCCAATCACATATAAATACATTTTCTTGCCTGCCACATAAATATAATACTACCATTATTGGAGAGGTGGGTTCCAACGACAAAAAAAAAAGTAATTCTATTTTGGACCATATAGGTTATATATATATATATATAAATATATTTAATATATTTGGTAGAAGTCTCACATCGAATAGAGATAAGATAATTTCATAATATATAGGTGAGGTGCAGATTTGATCTTACAAGTCAATTTCGTGGACTTGAGTTAGGCTTAAAACTCACTTCTAACATTATTTAAACTCAAATATTAATTAAAATATATTTTAAAACGTAAAAAAACAAGATTATTGAATTAAAATAATTATATTCATTTAATTTAAAATTTTAAAATAAAAATATATCTAAGAAAAAAATCATTTTTCATTTCAATTTAATATCTATGTTTAAAAATAACCGATATGATTTATTATACTTGCATCGGAGAATCCATTATGAAAGGTGCTTGTGCTCTTTCATTAAAGGAAAAAAAAATGCAATAAATTGTGGATGCGAATCATAAACTGATTTATATTCCGAAAGAGGTAAGTGAAAGTGAGGTTGACTTTGTTCCTCTTATAATTACAAAGTTTAAATAATTGAATATGCGATGTACATGATAGGTCCAAATCTATCAATTTTTTCATACATAGTGTAAGTTTAATTATTATGTACTTGACTAAATACAAATATATTAAATAGGACATAATTAGCTTTGTTTAACCATAATTAACTATGTTGTCATCATGAATGCAAATCTAGCTAAATATGGAGTGGTTAAATATACATAGTTTATAAAATTTTCATTCATTTATATTATCTTTTCATTATCTTTACTTAATGAAAACATGTTTTTGTTTTAATTTTTTTTTTTTCACTTTCTCACTTTTTCATCACACTGCAAAAATTTAAATATTTAAAGAAAAAGATAAATATGTTAAGAGGATTATAAATTCTAACATCTTTTACTTTAGAATTTATGTAAACGTATAGACTCTAATACATTTTTGTGATAGAATAGAAATTGAATAATTATAAATTATTCTAACGAGGAGAACTGAAAATTTTATCCTTTTAAAAAAGTATTTTAAGCACCAAAGTTATAAAATGACAATTTGAATTATTTTTCTTCTCTGTGTTGTCTCTATTATGTGAAAGAAAGGAAGAATAATTATGAGCACTAAGGATGTTAACCCTACAATACAAGTAAGTCACATATATATATATATATATATATATATATATATATATATATATATATATATATATATATATAAATAATTATTCTTCCTTCCTCTGTATTTTTATATTTTGTAACTTATTACTAATAGAATCGAAATTAAAATTTTCAGTTTTTTTTTTCAATGCACATCATTATATTATTGATAAGAAATTAATCTTTCATTTTCGTTTTATTAATATGTATAGATTAATTTAACAAGTTTTCAATAGCTTTCATTATTTGTTATAGACAAGTAATCATATTGTTATGTTTTCATCTTCACAAATATTTTTTCTTTTATCAATTTTAGAAAATAAATCAATTCATTTATTTTTCATCAATAAACCTATTTTTAAAAATAAACTAAAAAATAATTTATCATAATCTAATAAAAAATTACAAAATATAATTAGTAAAAAGATAATATATGTAACCAATCACATCTAAAAATTGATTATAAGTTTTTTTTAAGGTGCTAAATTTTTTTATATAAATATATAAAAATATATCAATGTTTTAAAAAAAAATATTTTAAATTATATTAATTAATATAAAAAAAAAATGGTGGGAGGGGACCAAGGTCCCTCCCCCACTAAACTCCGGCTCCGCCATTGATTATGAGGTTGGATGCCAATACGAATTATTAAGTATTGATGTCAAAATTGATTTTTCAATAATATGGTGATCTAAAGAAATGAAATACAAAGTTTTGAAAAAAATGTTAATAATTTAAAAAAAAAAACTTATTCGATTAAAGTTAACTTTTATTTATTCTACTTTTTCAAATATATTTCTCTCATCCAAATAATATTTAAAAAAAAAATGTCCGATTAATTCGAACAAGTTCATAATTTACATAAGATGATTATTATTGCCTTTGATTCTACGGATAGATATCTCGAGACATTCACGATTAAATTTAGTCGTATAAGATAATGCATCAATTCTTCTAAGACAATGGATTTATGTATAATTTATTTTATAATGTGTCTAATTTGCTTATCTTTATTTGACGTGTGATTTAAACTCTCCTTTAATTTTCCAACAATTTTCTCCATCATTCATATATATACTCCTCTAATTATTTAGGTTGAGAAATTTTATATTATTTTTTCTTTGTTTATTTAAACAACCTATTTATAATTATATTTATCTTATTATCTTACTATGAGAAATTCTTCGAATTATTTTTTCTTTATTTTTATTTATTTAAACAATATATTTTCAATTATCTTAATATGGTATGGAGTTGATTTGTGATTATTAGATGAGTTGGCGCAGACCAACTTTGTCCATATATATTCATTCTACTGTTAAAAAGTATATATCAATATATATAAATAAATAAGATATTTTATTTATACTTTTAAGATATTTTTTCAATTTTTGTTTCAGTATTAAAAACATTTTATAAAACATATATTTTTACTACAAATTATTTGATTGTTGGTAAATATATAATTTTAAATAAAAAATAATTTTCTAATTAAAACTCTCTTCTTTTTGTATCGTATTACCAAAATTTGACACAAAAGTATTATAAAATTTAAATAGTAGTCTTAAATGTTAGTATATGAGTATTGAATGCTGATAACAGAATATATATATATATATATATGTATATATATATATATATATATATATATATATATATATATATATATATATGTGTGTGTGTGTGTGTGTGTGTGTATTGAGTAATGGATACAAACCTAAAAGTGTGATTCTCATATGAGTGCCTATATGATTTGTTTTGTGGTGTTTCAAAATTTGGTTCCCCTTATATAAAGTTTTAACATGATATCTTAGAAACTCTACTTTTCAACTTTTGACCAATTCAAAATGCAGTGATTTTTAAAAAAACGTTTGGACGACATGTGCTATTTTAATATTATGGAATCGTCATCAATATTTATTGGAAAAGTTCTTAAAAATAAAATAATATAAGAAATCGAATTATAAATTGGAGAGTTTGCGTTCATGAAATACCTTACTCAGTACGTTTACATTTAACTAATAAAGTCAATTGTTAATATAT
>Ga0214545_1000960_pt1 | contig 51044 bp, 31 predicted proteins | sample CNSS4metaG_FD_160064 | JGI IMG/M metagenome (GOLD analysis project Ga0214545, IMG submission 160064) | Root nodule microbial communities from cowpea collected in UCLA plant growth center, Los Angeles, California, USA - CNSS4 | ecosystem: Host-associated > Plants > Roots > Nodule | place: USA... | reverse complement strand
GTGAATACAACATATCCAGATTTAATTCACAAGTACACAGAAGAATCATTTTTGCAGAGCAGAGCAATATTAGCAAGTAGAATTGAGATTGTCAATCAAATCAATGAATACATGCTATCACTAATTCTAGGTATGCCAATGGAAGTCATGAATTTATAATGGTACATGTTGGTATGATCGGTATTAATAATAGTCTTATTTATATATCTAACAATTGTTCACAGGAGAAGAAAAAGAATATCTTAGCTCTGATTCAGTGGATGAATCAACTTCAAGTGATGCTTATAGCAATATCACCTCTGAGTTCCTAAATTCACTTAGTATGTCTGGACTTCCTAATCATAAGATCAAACTAAAGATTGGAGTACCTATAATGCTTTTGAGAAACTTGGACCAAGCTACAGGATTATGCAATGGAAGCAGATTGATCGTGACCAGACTTGCAAACCATGTCATAGGTGCTAAATTGATAACAGGAAACAAGGATGGACAAGAAATTTATATTCCTCGAATGTCAATGTCTCCGTCCTAGTCCCCATGGCCATTTAAGCTAATTAGAAAGCAATTTCCCATTATGCTCTCATATGCAATGACAATAAACAAATCTCAAGGACAGTCACTAGGTTTTGTCGGATTGTATTTGCTGACACCCGTATTTAGCCACGGTCAGCTCTACGTTGTAGTTTCTAGAGTTCAAAGTAAATCTGGATTAAAGATATTAATCCATGACAATGACAACAAAAGATGCAGCAAAACAACAAATGTTGTTTACAAAGAAGTCTTCCAAAATGTATAACTTAGCAATCTTTTGTTATTAACTACAAAATATTTTATCCAGTAGTGTTTAGCAATATGATATAGTATTAAACATTGTAGCAGAAACTTACTTTATTTGGACATACATCCAAGTAGGCCAATCATGCGTGAAACATCTACCCATGTTGGATGCCGGAAGTTAGAAATCACGATATCAATTCCCAGAAATGAAATATCAATCTCCACGTTGTTAGATACCAGATTAAGAATTCCTGAAAACAATAAGTAAATAAATATCACAGAAACAAATTTGGTATACACTTGATGTGCTAAATCCAATAACGATCGACAGAGTAGGTAATTATCTTATTCATGAATATTTAAAGACAAATTTACAAATTTTTCATTGTCCCCAAATTTATAGCCAAATCACAGTGATGGAGGAGTAATTCTTACCCAGATCGATCCATACTTTGTTCTCTGGTCCCATTTCTGCTTTGTTCATACAAGCTGAATGACATGAACGACTGTAGGAAGTAATGTCGAAACCACGAAGCTTTACCATTGCTTTGTACCATTACTCCACATATGCAAAGCTGTATTTAAGACAAAACCAACCCATCCACCAACTCATCCTTAATTTAACTAACAACTCCACAATAATTGATTTATGCACCTCCATTACATAACAACGTCACTGTAAAATATTTATATATTAATTCTGACTACATAACAGAATATCTTCAACCTAACGGCGTTCTCATACCAACAGCGAAACAAAGGAATGGATTTCATGTAATTTCAAATCCGGAGATGAGTGGTGAATATAAATCTATAGGTCCCAGTATAATTGTACAAGAGTCAATTACACGGTTCCAACTAACATATTTTAGACCAATTTATGGACGAATACCAATAAAAACCATTGCCAATATGTACAAAGCAGTGGTGAATAATTCTTTGTTAAATTTTCAACATCTGTTGTAATGATAATCATATGTTTGAAAATTTTTAATACATATAGTAGGCTTATACATTTTCTTATAATTATATATTTCTACAATACGTAATGAAAAATTACTTTCAAAATGTACAAACTATTACTATTAAAATAAATTATACAAAACTTGACTAATTGAAATTTTTTTAAGCAAGTTGATTATAGTTTTGTACGTCATTGTTGAAAACAAAATAACAATTAAATTTGGATCTCATTGTTGAAAACAAAATAACAATTAAATTTGGATCTCATTGTTGAAATTAATTTACACAAAACCAGCAGACCAAAAAACCAACATCAAATTAAATACAATAAAGAATTTGCATACCAGACATGAAGATTCAACATCATATTGAGTTAGCTTCTTTGTCAGGTTATGATTTCCATTATCAAGGCCATTACCAACCACCGTATGAGTATCATTACCAGTGGAAGTATTACATCATTGCTCAGCAGTTCAGATGAAACCCTCTCATACAATATTTGTGTTCCTTCAGCCAAGAAAATCTTATAAAGAAAAACATTGTTTCCTATATAACTAAAATGTACATAAAAATTGCTATTCAAACCATAATACTTAAAGAACTCCGCGAAACTAAACAAAACAAAACAGCCATCTATATTGATGTCCACAAAGAACTCAAACTTTTTGTATAGGGGATCATACAATTCCACCTTCGAGTCCAGTTTAAGATCATCTTGACAAAACATTCGAAATTCCTCTGGCAAAACTATAAATAGCTGTTCACAAACATGAAATAAAAAACCAATATTACCCACAATATACATATGTATACAACGAAATAATAATAAACAAGTATAAAAATTGTTACCTTTGATGTATCCACCATCAGTCGAAAACATTGGAAGAACCTAGGTGAGCACGAAGGTTTACATAGTTTTCGTGATCCTGCTGAATTCCCTACAATAGGATAATGAATTTCCTTCCAATGTACGTCAAATACTCTTAACCTAAAATATCGATCACCGCAATACAGGGTACATATATATATGCAGCATCATCTATACCATAAAAATCTAAAATCTGTCTTCCACAGACAAACTTCCTGTCGGCCAAAAGCCTTTCCTCAAATTCAATGTTCAAAACATTTCCCCTCGGATCTGAGAAAAAATTTGTTCCTATTACCAACGTATCAGCCCATTCCAAAAAGAACCCTTCGTCAAAATCTAAAAACTCCTGAAAAACAAATTACCCAGACTTTAACGTTGATTCAAAAACCCAAAAAGAAACAATCTTTATAACAGAAACGGCTACAGGAACGAATGCATGATCATATTAAAGTCGCCCAGAAATTTTACAGCGAAAAAGAAATTCAAATAACGAAACTATAAACACAAACCTGTAGGGCACTTTTGTTAAAGCTAAAGCGTTTTGCACTTTTGTCCTCCATGTAAGCAGATGAAAATGGAAGTCTGTAGGGCACCCGATTCTTCTAATTCAGGAACGTAAAAATGAAAAACCAAAGCACTCAATGTGTACACTACACGAAACTGAAAAGCCAAATCAAATCTGCAATGCACTCTTTGCAGAGATACGAAAAGACTGTTTGAATTTTTCGGAATATGCGTTGTCGCCAAAAACCCACATATTTTTTCAACAAAGTAATTATTAATATATCTCACATATTTTCCCTTTCAACTTTTTATTATTTTGGAAACACACGACCTTTTTTTAAGTAGGTTTTTCAAAAGAGTATTTTCTTATATTTAGATTCATCTATAATTGATTCAAACATAAATTAAAACTATATCGATGAATAGAATAACAATAATATAAATACAAAATACACACTACAGCAATAACAAAAAAAACAATAAAAGACCCGTGCGTCACGGGTCTCATACTAGTTGAAATTTAAGGCATAAGAACACCAGGGGCTAAAGTTACAACTTTTTTATATATCACATCTACTTATTTTTATTAAAAAAATATCTATGTGTGTATTATTTACAGATGTAATATATTTTTTTGTAATATTATAATTTATTTATAATAATATATATTTTTAATTTGACGTACATATTTTACATTTTTAACTATATGTTAAAATTAAAAAGTAAAAAGTTGTCTAAATGTATTAAAAGTAGATACACATCTCAATTGTTTAACGTATTATAAATCATTCAAGAGTATTGTGTAATTATTTATTATTTTTTATTTAATTATTGTTATTAATATAATTTTTTAAAATAAAAAGTATCAAATATCTTTTTCCACTAGTAAATTAAAATAGAAATATACTTTATATTAAAGAATTTACAAAATTTGAATATATGTTTATCTATTTTTTAAAAGGTAGTCGCACCTTTTTCTCCAACTTGTAGGTTTTAAATTTTGTTAATATTTTAGTAAACTACTCTTTATTTTAATTTAAATTATCAAATGATAACTTTGTTATGATATAATATGTTATTTTTTATTATTTTTTTAAAACTACATAATCGTAAGATATAGATAAAGTGGTATTATAAATTGTTTATGTGTAATTTATTAGTTATTTTAAAAAGTTAAGAAAAATATTTCTGAATTAGTTTAAATTTTAATTTAGTAAATTAATATTTTGTACATAAAAAGAGAAATTTTAGGGTGGTTCCCGTAAGTGGCAGTCCAAGTTCCATTATTTACAAAATTATAACATTTATCTACATTATAAATTGCAAGGAAAAATATTGTTAGTTTTTTGAAACTTGGAAATGTTGATCAAAAGAGTCTTTAAATAATTTTATAATATAATTTATGTAATATCTCATTATATATTGATAATGTAAAACACATAGTGAAGCGAGTACATAAAAATATATATATATATACAATCATCCTCTGATTAACGGTAGAAACAAAATGATTGCTATATATATTATTGTTCAAAATGTGTGGTGTAACTATCTACACATATTGTCTCTACTTCCCACCTATGCTTGACGGCATAAAAACAGTAAATTGTTTGTAATCAATAATCCATCGAAAGTAAATAGCTTTTTTATGTTATAAATGAAGTAAAAAGAAAACGAAAAATAGTACAGGTGTGTTGTGAAAATTTTTGTGTTTGCAAAAGTTGAAAACTTGTTTGAAAAGTCTAGCACAACTATCCATTTAATTATAATATATCTCCCAATTAATTATGAAAGAAAAAACCCGTTTATTTTTTATACTGTTGACGGTGGTTTTATGTGGAAACGAAAAATAGTGGAAGTGTGTTGTCAAAAATTTTTGGCTAGCAAAACTTGAAAGACTTGTTCGACAATTCTAGCTCAGCTTCCAATTTAATTACACTATACTCCGCACTTAATTATGAGAGCAGCAACTAATTCATTTTTGGCAATGATTGTTACAGGCAAAGTTAATGGTGATTTTATGTTACGGTTCAACTTTGATGGAAACAAAAAAAAAAGGAAGTGTGTTGTCAAAAATCTTTGGCTAGCAAAACTTGTTCGAAAAGTCTAGCTCATTTCCTCATTTAATTACACTATACTCCCAACTTAATTATGACAACAACAAACATCTCATTTATGGTAATGATTGTTGAAGGCAAAGTTAGTGGTGATTTTATGTTACACTTCAACATTGATGGAAATAAAAAACAATGGAGGTGTGTTGTAAAAAATCTTTGGTTAGAAAAACTTAAGAAAATTGTTCAAAACATTTAGTGCAACTCCCCTTTTAGTTACATTATGTTCCCCACTTAATTGTGACAACAAGAACTAGTTCATTTTTTGTAATGACTATTGAAGGCAAAGTTAATGGTGATTTTATGTTACAATTCAACTTTGATGGAAACAAAAAACAATGAAGGTGTGTTTTAAAAATCTTTGGCTAGTAAAACTTGAAAAACATGTTCAAAAAGTTTAGTGCAACACAACATTTAATTACACTCTACTCTCCACTTAATTATGATAGCATAAACCAGTTCATTTTTTGTAATGATTGTTAATGGCAAAGTTAATGGTGAGTTTATGTTATAGTTCAACTTTGATGGAAACAAAAAACAATTGAGGAGTGATGTCAAAAATCTTTGGCTACCAAAACTTGAAAAACATATTCCAAAAATCTATTGAACTCCCCACTTAATTTGATGTAAGTTTCCACTTATGCATGACAAAAGCAACCAATACAGTTTTGGTAATGAATGATTCAATCCAAGTAAATGTTTGTTTTATGTTAGAGTTGAACTGTGATGGGAACTGGAAATAATAGAGATATGTTGGGGAAAAGGTATGTCAATCGAAAATTCAAAAACTTGTTTAAAAAATGTAGCACAGCTCCCCATTTAATTACATGGTACTCATCACTTATGAATGATAACAGAAACCAATTCAATCTTGGTAAAGACAAATAAAGGCAACGTAAATGGTGTTTTTATGTTAAAGTTGAAGTTTGAAGGAAACGAAAAATAGTGGAGGTGTGTTGCCAAAAATCTTGGTTTACCAAAACTTGAAGAACTTGTTCAAAAAATCTACTGCGGGTCCCCACTTAATTTAACGCAAGTCCCTATTGAAATTGTACTTCAGTTGATGCCCATTTCATTTATGTTGAAATAATTTATTTGTTTTAATTAAAATTGTTTAACTATTTTCAAACAAACTTAGTGAGTAGTGGTTTAGATATTTTGGGGAGTTGTTAAACATGGAATTGTGACCCAAGCAATTTTGTGCAGTTCCTATTAATTTGCTTTGAGTTTCAGTTTCATTTTTTTGTATTTAAAAGTCTCTTTCAATTCAATAAATCTGAGATAATACATTGCAATTTGCTCTTTGCTCTTTCTCTGTAATGTACTCCTCTGTATTCTCTCTCTTAAAATACCAACAGTCCCTAATTATGCATGATAACAACAACCACTTCATTTTTGGTAATGAATTATTCAATCCAAGTAAATGATGGTTTCATTTTATAGTTGAATTGTGATGGGAACCATAAACAATAGAGATATGTTATTGAAACGGTATGTCAACCGAAAATTCAAAAACTTGTTTAAAAATAATAAACAACAATCAACAACACATTAAAATTAGGCAGACACACTATCATATTTACCAAAACACACACACGCACACCACATTTGTAACACACCCATAATCAACCACAACAACCGAAACAGAAACCACACACACAATCACCCACGTAATAGTTGCCCACGAATCGAACGATAAAGTCCACGTACAACTCACCCACGAAAAAACCAACAACAAACGAGTGAATGCCCTAGGATATCTCAATGAAGACAAACGACGAAACGAAATAAGGGACCAAACACACAAGCACAACCACAAAACCACCAATTATCGTGGAGAATACAAACCAGATGCCCTATTTTTTCTTTTCATTTGAATCAATTTTCTCTACCAAATAACACAAGCGTTGGCGTTCCTCCGTGAAAACGAAATATTTTGGCTCCAATTACACTCGTGTGACATTTGAAAAGAAAAAATGAAAATTGAAAGTGAGGTGACACATTTGTTGTGTCAAAATTAAGTCAAAAAAAGTGTAGAAATATCATTTTCCTAAAAAATTTCACACATTCATTTATGAAATTGGAATATACATATATGGTTCCTAGTGTTTTTATATTGTAATTATTACTCGTCCATGTCTTCATCACATTAATGCTTTTGAAGTATTTATAAGGGGTTCATATTTAGTGCTTGCATGAAGCAGGTGATTTTAATTACAAAAGCTGGATGTCATTTTATTCTACCTAGTTAATTCACATATTAAGTCCATCATTTAGTCATATAATTCCTAAGTTGGCTTAAACTGTTAAAACTGTATAAGACTTATCTTATCGTAATTGATTAAATTCTTATAAATGTGTGGGACTTTTGTGGTAACCTAATATATATTTGAGCGAATTTAGTTTCATACACAAAAACACACAAATATATATATATATATATATATATATATATATATATATATATATGTTTTTTGGGTTGAATTTTCATGTATGTTCAAGGTAGTGATACTGTTGGTTTATGAAAACATAAAGAGCAATAAACCCTACAGATAATTAAAAAATTCTCAATACCCAAAGGACTAAAAGCGAAAGTGTATCTAGGAACAGTAGATAATGAATATTGGTATGTGGTCTTCCAACTGCAAAGCACCCTAAGTTTCCTCTTAGTTTTCTCTTATGATGAGGAGAAAAATAAAGGAACAAAATAATGATGTATGTGCTCTCATATGGGGACCACAACCCCTTGATGTAATGTTTGTCGGTTACTATTTTCTAAAAGTCAATATTCCTAATTTGTCCCCTTTATCAAATTATAAGAAAACAAATACAAAATGGAAATAGAAATGAGGCACGCCACTTTTAGAGGGGGCGTGATGCCATCCAACTGTAGAGATGAGTGATGAGTGTCACCATTTGAATAACAAGTTAAGGCAAGTGAAAACTCCATTCCTGGAAGGAGGAAAAGCTCACGACAATATGGTTTAACAACAAGTGTATAAACTAAAAATGATCAACCCGTTTACATGTAGTAGAACACCACTTATATAGATAGGCTTATACTAGCAAGAAAAGCTTGAAACCCTAATTTCTAAAAGCATCTCTAAAGTAGCACAAAATAGGATGGTAGTGTGCTCTCTTATGATGATTCTTGGCCAGAGTCCAAAAAGGAGACAAGGTGGTCTTCTAATAAGTCCAAAAGGAGCTTTAGGTCAAATGAGACAAAAGGTACAAAGGTGTTTTTGCTTTTTGCTTTATGCTTTTACTTTCCTCTCTCCTCCACCTAGGCTCCACCTCATCCATTCCCTCCACTCATGTTGTGCCACCTAGCCATGCTCCTTACTCCTAATTACCCTACAAAACAATTAAAGATAGATTAGGATGTTGACTTAAGTCAAGTCAACTTTAATGAACAAGTTAAACCTAGTTAAAGGTCAACTTAGGAAAATCATAATAAGGAGATAGAAAATAAAGATAGGGATGAAGGACTGGAAGTCTCCACTCTAGTCATGCTTCTTGTAATCCTTATTGGGGGAGCTTCCATGGAAACTTGTGTGGTCCAGCCTTTATCATCCTCTCCTTCTTAGAGAGAATTCAACCACAAATTCTTATACCCTACGTCAAAAGGTGAAAGATCACACACATTAAATGAATCACTTATGTTATAGCTTTAGGGTAAGTCTAACTCATAGGCATTGTTATTGATCTTCCTAATGACTTGGAAAGGGTCATCCCCTCTCGGGAGAAGCTTGGACTTCCTTTGAGTAGGGGGAACCTTTCCTTCCTCAAGTGAAGTCAAACTCAATCTCCCTCCTTGAAGATGACTTCCTTTCTCCCTTTATTTCCATCCTCTTGATGTTTCTTAACCTTTTTCTCAATAGTTTCTTTAACTTGCGCATGTAAGTCTTGGATCATCTTAACTTTGGTTTCCCCATCTTGGCAAGTCCATGCCTCATGAGTGGGGAGAGGAAGAAGATCTAAGGGGGTTAAGGGATTTAACCCATAAACAACTTCAAAAGGAAAGTGGGAAGTAGTGGAGTGCACTACCCTATTGTATGCAAACTCTATGTGAGGAAGAAGTACCTCTCACTTCCTAATGTTTTGGACTATCATGCACCTCAACATTTGTCCCAAAGTTCTATTCATCACCTCGCTTTGGCCATCATCTTGGGGGTGACAAGTAGGAAAAAATAAGTTTGGTTTCAAGCTTTCCCCACAATGTCCTCCAAAAATGGCTTAAGAACTTTGTGTCTCTATCACTCACAATGGTTCCAAGAATGCTATGTAGTCTTACAACTTTCTTAAAGAAGAGATTTGCAATGTAAGTTGCATCATCAACTTTGTGGCATGGTATGAAATGAGCCATTTTTGAAAACCTATCCACAACCACAAAGATAGAATCCCTACCCTTTATTGTCCTCGAGAGCCCTAAAACAAAGTCCAAGGAGATGTCAACCCAAGGCATGGAAGGGATGCGTAAAGGAGTGTAAAGACCATGAGGTTGGACTCCAAACTTTGCTTTCATTGATGCTATGTAATTTTTGCAATGTTAAACTACATGCTTCCTAAGGTGAGTTGACACATAACTCACTAACAACAACTTTTTATTACTTTTTTTACTGTTTTTAAGAAGTTTAGGTAAAATAGTAAACGCTTTGATTGTACTGCTATAAAATAATCAGTTGAGTCAGTCCACTTTAATTGTACTATAATAAAGATATAAAATAATTTGAAAGAACAAAATATCTTTAAGTTGATCAACTAACTAACCTACTAATCTGGCTCAAGTCAGGTTACAAATTTTTTTACCACAAAAATAAATGGTTAGGTTAACTCATTCTTAACTAAGTTCGTAGTGAGTCAACCGATGTGAATTTTGTCGACTCACTTTGACACTCCTAATCATAATTCATTATATTACAATCACATTTAAATAGAAATTAAAAGTAAATACAAATAGTAAGAAAATACAACTAATTAAAGATTGGGTTAAATATGTTTTTGGTTCCTTAACTTTCAATAAATTTTGGAATTAGTCTGTTTCAAAACTTTTGACCAATTTAGTCCTTCATCTTTCGAAATACATGAATTTAATCTTTACAATCAAATTTTGTTAGGTTGATTTGATGTTTCGTATGCATTTTAGGATTGTATTTGAGTTATTTATATTGTTTGACACATTTTTGCTTTAATGTTAAGTTAAATACTATTATGAAACGCGCTTGAAATGTCAAATAAACTTAACAAAATTTGATTAAAATGACTAAATCTACGTATTTCAAAAAATAAAAGACTAAATTGGTCTAAAATTTTAAAATAGACTGATTCCATAATTCACTAAAAATTAAGAATTAAGGGACCAAAATCATATTTAATACTTAAAAATTTGATTCTTATGAACTATTTTCTATTTTGTACGGGTAGTATCTTAATTTGCTTCTTTAACTATAACCCATTTTGAATAACTTTTAAAATATGAAATCATGTTAATTATCTTTATTTGAATCGTAACATTTGAAAATTTTAAATGACCACAAAAATTGTAGATATTGTATTTAAATATTTTTTAATACACATATTTCTTTTCTAACACGCGATATAATTTTTTTAGCATAATAAAACTATTTCTTTAGAATGTAAGTTAAGATTTTTTTAATCATTTTGATAAAAGAAAAAATCTAATTAATATTATTGAGATATTTATACGTCGATGCCAAAGTTTTTTTTTTTTTTTATTTTTTACCAAGATCAATGAAATATTTTTATGGAGGTTAATAGTATCTGTTTACATGAATTTTATAGTAATAAATTTTTATCATGTTTGCAAAAGAAAAAAAATGTATTTCAATTTACCTTACAAGGAGAATTATTTGATAATAATACCTTAAGCAAATATATCAAGTTAAATTCACTATACTTAAAATATCTTATCTAAATATTTAAAAATATTTAAATCCTTTTAAAAATTAAACAACATGAAATTAAAACAATTCACATTTAATATATTTGAATTCAAGAAAATTACAAATGCATTATACAATATATTTTATAACACTCTAAATCAAAAGTTTATGTCGAATGGTGAATTAAAGTTTTTGTTTGAGTGGGGAATCTCTTTATATTAAAAAGATAAAAAAATGAATATTTTATATATTCATATATATTGGATAAATTTTTGTATAAATATTTTTAAAAAAACTAAGAAAAAATATGTTTTTTTTTCAAAAATAGTTAATGTATAAATTTAATTTGTAAAGTTTTTTATAATATAATTTTTCTTATTTATATATTTTACCATAAAAAACATTTTATAATTTTCTTATTATTTTTATTTTCAAAAATTATTTGTTAGAAATGTAGCTAAACATGTATCGAAAACTTATCAAACATGCACTAGTTACCATTTCATATTACTTTGTGACTTATTCAGTAGTTGTTAATTATCTATGTTTTACTTGAAAGTGAAGAATAAACTCATAATAGTCCTTCATTATATGTATTGGTATAGTTAATAAAAAAAAGTTGGTAGGTGTAAAATAATTTGCACAAAAACATTATGATTATGTACAAGTGATATTCAAATATGATCTAGATTGGTCAAAAGACAAATTTGGTCAACCTTTTAACAAATTGAATAGAATATATCAGTCTTCAACATTGAGGAAACATTTGTAAACATGTTATTCAGAAGAGGAACAAGAAAATTTTAAAAATAGATAAAAAGAAAAGAAAATTAAAGCATAACAAGTGAATTTTTTTTTTACTGATTTCTAACTATATAAATAGTTAGTTGAAGTATACAAATTTTCCTTTAGATAAATTAATTAACGGAGTTTATATATTGTTTTTTCTTTGTTTGTGTTATATGGTTATTGTGTTTTTATAATATATCGATTTTGATGTATTAAAAAAATTGTTTATTTTAAATTATCAGAATTAATGTATTTAGAAATGGAATACTAAAAATCCAATCCAGTATCTAAATTTTAATTCAGTATCTAAATTTTAATTTCTATACTTGAAAGTGTTGTGGCTATGCAGTATAGAAAAGAATAATATACAAACAAGTTTAATAAATTTATTACCAAATAAAAAACTTGAATTAATTTCAATTTTGCCTACATGTTAGTAAGGGAATGGAATATTTGTGACAAAAAATGAGTCAAACTTTGACACAAATAATGATTTAATAATTGGCATCAAATAATTTAGAAAGAAGCATGGTCGGTTGAAAGAGTAAGTACAGAAAATATTGAAAATGAAGAAAAAGGAAAGTTCAACAAACAAAGACCATTGACCTTTCACTTTGAATTTTCCTTTCCAAAACCCTCTCCAACAAGTTTTAGTCATAAAGTGCAATCAACACACAATTAATTCCAATATCATATCCTTTCACATTTATTTTGTACTTGTTTAAGATAAACTAAACTTCAACATTTTATTTAATTATTATAGTTGTCTAAACATTCTCTTTTATTTCTTGATCACATTTTATCTAAGCATCATGTTGGAAATCTTATCTATATCAAATCATTTTCATTAATTAACACCTATTGGAAACTTCTTTACCAAAAGTATATCTTTTATTTTCTTAACAAAGATTAAATATATTTTTCATCTTTTAATTTTAAGTGAAAATTAGAATTTGTTTTTTTTTTCAAAATTTTAACCTAATTTAGTTTTAAAATTTTAAAAATATCTGAATGTAGTTATTTTAATAAAATTTGTTTAAGTTCATTTAACATTTCAAACATGTCTCAGGATAATATTTGAGTTATTTACACTATGTAATACATTCTCTCTTTGATAAATATGTTTGAAATGTCAAATGAACTTAATAAAATTTATTAAAATGACTAAATCCACACATTTCTAAAATTAAGAGACTACTAGACTAAAATTTTAAATAAAAAACTAATTTCAATTTTAACTCTCAATATAGATAACATAACTACATATACAAAGTTCATTAATTATATTTTTTAAAACAAAATATATTTCTATTCATACTCTAATTTTGTCTTTATTCATCATCCATCTTAACTTCTACCGTTGAGTGATATAATTTTCTATTGCTTTTAGTTCATAAAATTGTAATTTTTTTCACCAAAACTTTAATATAGTTTAATCTTCAAATTTTTAAATTAAATGTATATAGTCCACATAATTTAATTACATTAAATTATTTTAACATTCTCAAATGATGTTCCTGCTTATACCGTTTGATATGTTAAAACTCATGTTATATGTAAAAAAAAAATCCAACATCATTATATTAAAAAAAGTATATTTATTTATTTTTAAAATTTGAAATCTAAATATATAAAAATTTAAGAGAAACAAAATTTAATTTTGGGTTTAATTATAATCGTATCTAACTCTTTAAAATATGTTAACTAATTTTTGAACATACTTGTATCATTATTCTGAAGACTTAATAAAAGAATAAAAAGAAAACAATCAAAAAATCAGAACTTCTCTTGACATATCTTATATCAAAATACAAAAGAAAAAAAATATTTTTCAATAAAAGGAACTTTTGAAAATCAGTTGTAATTATTTATATATTTATGTGTGTGTATAAAAAACATGTTACTAGTTTACACGGTGAAGGTTATAAGTATGCACAGTGAGGATAGTGTATTTTCCCAAGAAGACACATAGAAAAGTGTTGTAATCGTTCTGGCCTCGCTGTTTCTGTCTTTGACCGAACTGAACCCAAAGAAGAGGAAGAAACCTTAGCAGCTTTCGGCGCTTTTTTTTTCTTTAATCTCTATGTTTCTTTCCCTTCTTCTTCATCTTCTTCGCTTCACATTTTTTTCATATCATATTCATCCCTGTCTCTCTATGACACACTAGTACTTGTTCTTTTCTGTACCCATTATTACCCACACACCCCAAATACTAATATATATATATATATATATATATATATATATATATATATTATAATCCACTATTTTATTATTATCACTACTATTATTGTTTTTATTACCTTAAACTAAACAAAAACCAGTTTTTCTTTATTGTTTTGTGATTGTTTTGTTTTTATATACTAGAGTGATGTATCCCTGGTTTCTACACTATGTGCAATGAACAAACCAACTGAAGTTATTGCCTTTTAGCTTCAATCTCTCAACTCAACCAACGCATCACCCAAATCTGGCGGCATATCTCAGCTTGCACTTTCACAACTCTGCGAAAGAGAAAAAGGAAAAAGTAAAAGCGAAAGAAAGAGAAGCCCTTTACTTGTTTTCAGGTAACCCTCTTGTTTTTCTCTGTTGTATTCTCAATCTCTCTCTAAAGATCGTTCCTTTTCCTGGTAAATTGAGATGGACTGGATTTTCTTTTGGCTGAGGAGATTTCTGTAATTGATTCTGCTCTTGCTTATTCAGATCGAGATGTGGGTTTGTTCCTTTTTCTGTTGTTGTTTTTGTTGTTGTGTTGATCTTGCATTTGGTTTGTGTACCATTTTGGAATGCATTTTTCTTTTGTTTGTTTAAGTTTGATGGGTTGATTGGACTTTGCATGCTAATGGTAGCATTTGAGGTGCTGAATTTTCTTGCTAAGTGGGAAGAAATTGACTTGTTTCTGTTTGTAGGTATGACACTGCCTAGCTGACCAATGATAACATTAATAGAAGCAAGGAAGGAGAAATGAGTGTATGCCCAAATGAATTGATTGCTTTCTTCTTGTGTCTATGAATTGGGGAGGCGAAGGTGTTAGCACATCAGAGATTTATGACTTGATTATTTTAGTAAACCCAAAAGGAACACTCTTAAGGCACAGTAAAACAATAGTTCGTGTAAAAGTCTGTCAAAGTCCTAGGTATCTTAGTTATCTTCATAACCCTGTCCTCAACATGGGGGTACTTGTAAAATTATCTGATTTGTGGGATGTATGGTGAAATTCTTGGTACATTGATGTTTACTACTACCTTGGACCTTTGTGTCACTCCTACTTCATTCCTCCTTGATTACTAAATTGTTCCCAATTGTGAAAAGTGGGGAATTTCCTATTGTCCATTCAAAATAGCATTTTGGCCTTTTGGGAAAATAACTTATTCATCATATTCTCATCTTCAAATATAACGTGGCAAATATTTTGGCACATATAGGTTTTAGTTCAACCTGCTATCAAGGGGTGCTTGAGTCTGTTTTACTTCATTCACCTGTCTTATTATGCTGAGTTGAATACCAACTTATGAAGTGACTTGAGATCTTCCTTTGCAGGGATGGTGATTTTTGTTTGTCTTGTTTTGGCTGCTGACACTATCTAGTTTCTTTGTTAGGTGAAACCAACCCTGCTAATGCATGTACCCATTACAGACGGGCATTGAAACTCAGTGATTTCTGGTGGAGCTTGACTAGTCATCTTCTATGCTGTCTTGTGTAACAGAAAATATGGGCTTACTCTGTAGCAGAAACCGGCGTTATAATGATGCTGATGCTGAAGAAAATGCGCAGGTCAACAATAGTAAAAAAAAAGTTAAGGTCTTAATCTTAAAGTGTTACACAGCTTTCAATTTGATAAATTTGTGTGAATTTGCAGACTGCAGAGATTGAAAGGAGAATAGAGTTGGAAACAAAGGCTGAAAAGCACATTCAGAAACTTCTACTACTTGGTACAGTTTACTCAGTCAGTTTTCTTATATTTCTTTTGTATATATGCTTCGCTGATACATTTTGAAGCTAAAGTTAGTTAAATGGAGTGATTTATAGACACACTTGGAATCCAGTATTGTATAAGTGTTGATGATGCTACCAAATTTGAAGGAATCACACATATTTTGTACCTAGTATCTGCTGTTGTTCGGAGTGCTTCCAAAAACCACTTGGTTCCCAGATGTGTCACTGTTACAAATGTTATCATTTATTTGTCTCCTATATGTAGAAACCTGCAAACTCTGTGGTTTAAGGTCTTTTACTATTAAAAGAATGAAGGTTGCTTATCTTCTAATTAACATTATTCATAATTTGATATGCTTTTGAGATATAACATCATGCGGGCCTTCAACTAATATCTCAAGCTTTGGGGTAGTTGGTGATTGACATGATGATATACTCATTCTTGTAAATAAAAGTTTGTTGCAAACAGTGTTTTAGTTTCTATTGTTCTGGAAACTATTTGATAGATTTCGAATACTTATTAAACAGAATATCTTGGATGACTTCTTCTGTTAGTTTAGTGGTGTATCCCCTTCCCATTCATTTAATTGAATCATATATGCAATAAGTGCTTAATTTCTTGTTTAGTTGCTTTTTTTTCTTCTAGACTTATTTGTATGTGTCAAATTTTCTGTTGTTTAGGAGCTGGAGAGTCAGGGAAGTCTACAATATTTAAGCAGGTAAGAAAAAAACATTGCTGTCCTTGTTTTAGCTTTGTACACACTTACTTGATTGTTGATATTTATTTGTTTTCCTGTACTATGCAGATAAAACTTTTGTTTCAAACTGGCTTTGACGAGGCAGAACTAAAAAGCTACTTACCAGTCATCCATGCTAATGTGTATCAGACAATAAAAGTACGCAATACTTGAAAGGGTGTGTTAATTATTTTTCTCTTTAAAATACAGAGTTTGCAGTGTCCACTGCTTATAGTTTGAAAAAGTTTTTCTGTGAATTGAGTTTTATTGGAGGTAGTTGAGTATATTGTTTTCCTTAATATGTACTTGATGTGTTTACACAGTTATTGCATGATGGATCAAAGGAGTTTGCCCAGAATGATGCTGATTTTTCAAAGTATGTTTTATCCCATGAAAATAAGGTAGTTTACTGCCACCATCTCTATGATCCTCTTCTACAATATGGCCAAGAATTTTAGGATGTGGTCTTCAAAGTATTGCAACTGTGTAATTTTAGTTCCTCCATCAGTCTTCAATTAAGTATTTAATAGATTTAGTTCATCCATACTTCAAGCCCAAATGGGTTTTGCATGAAGAGGCATGCTAGTAATATAAAACCATTCACCTGTCTTCTTCTTCAGCTTTTGGATAGAGGTTTGTGACAGGATTTTTGTCTAAATTCATATGAAGCTTTCTTCATTTTTCTTTCAGGAAATTGGGGAAAAGTTATCAGATATCGGAAGCAGGCTGGATTACCCATATCTCACCAAGGAACTTGCACAGGAAATTGAAAATCTGTGGAAGGATCCTGCAATTCAGGTGGCTAGATGTCATACTTTGGTTTCTTTTACTTAATTCTTTCTATATAGTTGTTTTTTGGCATAAGCTAATTAGTTTATGGATCACATTTTACTTTCTGTAGGAAACATATGCCCGTGGTAGTGAGCTTCAAATTCCAGATTGTACTTATTATTTCATGGAAAATTTGCAAAGGTTGTCTGATGCAAATTATGTCCCAACAAAGGTAGCAAAAATCTATCATACTTTTACACAGATTTTAAATCTAATTCATAATTTTATTTTTATCTGCCCTTGGTACATTGCGTATCTGATCCATTTTCTTGGTTGATTTAGTATTTTTTTATTTTCTAGATGTTTAGGTTTTGATCAGCCAAATTATTTTTATTTCTTCTCTTACTTTTGTTGGTGTAAGATTAAACAGGTCCGGGTTACAACCCATGACGCATCTATTTTATTACTGATAAAAACTGTGATTAAAATGGGTCTGAAAAATCAATATTTGCTTCATATTTGTAAAAGATCAAGTAATATGGTGTCATTCTTGATCTGAAAAACAATTAGTGGTATGTAATCCTGTTCTGACCGGCCTTATCTTTCTTAACTTATTTTTGTACTTAAATCAACTTGTGTTCTACGTTGCTTCTTGTTGGTATATTATAGTTGCCATACTATTCTACAAAAATAGAGTATCTATCTCAGAAGAAGTTCACCAAAATTTTGTACATTCATAATTTTATTTGTAATTTCTCAATCTGTTTTACAACTGCAGGAGGATGTTTTGTATGCTAGAGTGCGTACCACTGGGGTTGTAGAGATCCAGTTCAGGTAAACATGCTGTTTGGTTTGATACTTCTTACTATACTTGTTGGTGGTGCTTTTTGATGAAGAATGAAGATATATCGCCTGCATTAATTTGCAGCAACATAATTTCTCTATATTTGAACACAAATCAAGATTCGGATAACAAATGCATCAGGGAAATTATGGTAGCACCTAGTAAGGATAGGATGGTAGAATCTTCTATATGATGATTTGGTCTTGTGAGAAGAAGACCAATAGAAGCAATGTAAGAAGAATTTACCAGATGATGGGGATAATATGTAGAGGTAGAGGAAAACCAATAAAAGGTTTCAATGAAACCATTAAGACAGACTAAGATCTAAATGGTTAAAAATTATCAAAATCTGGTTGCACTATACTTTTGTTTTTGTTTTTCAAATGATCTTTGTTATGCTTGTCTTACTGTGTTTGTGACTGACATATGTATTTGATTTTCACTGTCTCTTTTTATATTTCTTTAACATAATATGGCATACAGTGTAAAAATACTCAACAACATATGTTGTTATATCTTTGCTATTTTGACAGTCCTGTTGGGGAAAATAAGAAAAGCGGTGAAGTCTATCGACTCTTTGATGTTGGTGGCCAGAGAAATGAGAGGAGAAAGTGGATCCATTTGTTTGAAGGAGTTTCAGCTGTAATATTCTGTGCTGCAATTAGCGAGTATGGTCTTCCATCTTTAATTTGACACTGTCAACTCTCAGAAACACTAACAAAAATTCTTGCATTCTTGCAATATTTCTGGCAAGAAGACACTACAATTATTAAACATATAAACTTAAAGGGTATTATTGACGTCAAACTTGCCTTCAGGTATGATCAAACACTTTTTGAGGACGAAAACAGAAACAGAATGATGGAGACTAAGGAGCTTTTTGAGTGGGTCCTGAAGCAACCGTGTTTTGAGGTTTCCTTTTTATAGTCTTTTTTACCTTTAAGTTTCTACTACAATTACAAAAGAAATTTCTTATGTCAACCTTTTTTTTTTCTGGTTCCTTCATATTTTTTCACGAGTTGACATTTCTACCTATCTTAGAAAATAATGATGTCCTTGTTTTTTGTACACAGAAAACATCCTTCATGTTATTCTTAAACAAGTTTGACATATTTGAGAAGAAGATCTTGAAAGTAAGAATCATCTGAATATATTGCACATTCTTGCTGAAGAGGTTACCACCATTTCAGTCTCTAATGTCTTGCATTGTGCAGGTCCCACTCAGTGTATGTGAATGGTTCAAAGATTACCAACCTGTTTCAACAGGGAAACAAGAGATTGAGCATGCATACGAGTAAGCAACTTCTTTATACACTAAGGCATATAGAATAATGCAAGTTGATCAAAGCAACATGCCAAAATAGTTTATCTCTGGCATCCTAGTTCATCATTCTTTGTTGTGTAACTGCTTTCTACTGCATGATGATGAGCCAAAACAATCTTGGTTGTGCTGTGTTTCCATCAGAACCATAATATGAAAGGGAAAAGAGGAAATTCCAAGCACTTGATGCTTACTTTTTCATGTCCAACACTCTTTGTTTTCAGGTTTGTAAAGAAAAAATTTGAGGAATCATATTTCCAGAACACTGCTCCTGATCGTGTAGATCGTGTGTTCAAGATCTACCGAACCACTGCCCTAGATCAGAAGGTGGTGAAGAAGACTTTCAAGCTTGTTGATGAGACTTTGAGGCGGAGAAATCTCTTTGAGGCTGGCTTATTATGAACAAAAGGGATTACAAACACAATATTTTAACATTGAAGAGAGTTTATCAGATTTTGGGTATACTAGGGGTCAGGTATACTAAATATTAAAAATCGATTTGTTGATTTGTATTTTCAAGTTAATCTTGTTGAATGAATGAATGAATGAGTGAGTGGAGAAGAAGGGCCTTGTAGTTGATCTCCACATCCTTCTTCAAAGGGTAAAATTTGTTACTCAAGTTTCAAGATTTCATGATACCATGATTTGTGATCATGTTTTTACAGATTGAAAGATATATTTCATATTTTGTGTCTGTGATCATACTTTGCCTCATACTTGTGTTGTGTTGTGTTCATGTGCATGCATGCTCCATGCACACGTGTAAATAATTTGGAGATGTTGTGCTGCTTTGTGGAGTTCTGAATTCAAACCTATGTTCATTTGTTTTTGAATACTTGTTTCCACCATTGGTCGGCATTGATGTTCTTTTCTACGATGTTAGAGACATGTTTTTAACACATGATTCACGTGTACGCGTTTTCTTTTGCTGTTGCGTATTGTGACTTCTGTTCTGTTTCCGTGCTTCACCCACATCTCTCTTAATACAAACATATTTTTTGTCAATGGCTAAGTAAGACTTTGTTTAATAATTTCATTTGTTACTATTTGTGTAACGCTTTCTAAATTTTTCACACCCTTTAAAAAATTTACTTAAATTAATTGAAAATTTGTATTGTTATTGAAGATGATTCTTATAATATTTAATGTTTTTATTGGAAAGATTTCTTACCATGTTATAAACTTATATAATAGTTTGGATTTTATTTTATTCCTGTTTTGTATTCTTACTCTTGTAATAGTTGTGTATCACACGCAAAAATCAAGGGCTAATTTTAGTTTTATTCCGACGTGGTTTTTTTTTTTGTATTCCTGTTTTTCTTATTGAAATATCATTTCCGGTTGTTCCTACGTAATTAAATACAAAAATTGTTAATAAAGTATAAATATTGATATTAATATTAAATAACGCATACGTGATGAGTATATCTTTAATACTTGAAGAGCTGTCTTTCCAAGTTCAACCATTTAAATTAATTGGTTGATCTAAATAGTATCATAAAAAAATAATAAACGTGATAATATTAAAATACAAAAGCAATAAGTAATGATTTTATTAAAAATTATTGTCAACAGATCCTAATTTTTCAATACCACGTTATTTAATAAGCAATAAGTAATATTGAAAAACATTTTTTTCTAAAGTCAAAAGTTAATGAAACGTTGAACACGTAAACAATGTTTCGATACAAACTATGACATAACGTTATGATTAATTAAAACGATTTTATGTATTTTTTTTTTTCTCAAAGGCAAAGGAAAATAATAATGACGGAACACGAATTCATATAAAAAAAGCATAATGGTGGGAAGATTCCTTTAAGGAAAAGTAATGAAAAAGATGCACACGGACACATCAAGTCAAATAAAGACTACAATAACAATATATGATAAGATTTTTCATTTAATATATAAAAAATTGCTTTCTATTTTATCTTTAGTAATATTTAAAAACCATGGTCTAAAATTTGTCATGAAAACCATCTATCTAAAAAACATAAAATAAGAAAAAACAAAACAAAACAAAACCTCATAATATAATGTATAACAAATAATATATTTAATTATCTTAACTTATATAATAAAAACCACAATAAATATACATATTTATACCAATTTCCATCTATATTGTACAGATATTATAATTAGGATATGTAAGAATGTCAAAACATTTCCTAATTACATATTAGTAAAGGAAAAACAAATAATTATCAATATTATTAATTATTAAAAATAAAGTAAGATGAAACTTTACTAAAAACATCATTAGATCAAGTCACAATGTAAACATGTCATAGTGTGTGCATTTATATATCAAATTTATATTTGCAAAAAACTAACAACCATAGTGATAATTTAATGCAATATAATGAAAAAAAAATTCATTTGTATCACAGAAAATAATAAATTAAAAATGAAAAAACAAACTGATTTTAATTTTAGTTATATCAAATATATAATTTAGTGCCTATATTATGGTAAATTCCTAATTTAATTTCTACATTAAGAGCAAAATCAAGATAAAATTACATGTATAAAAATAAAAAAAAATGTAAAAAAAAAAACAATGTGAAATGGAGTAATATTAACATTTAACATCTATTTGTTTATAATTATTTATTGTAGCATATGATGAAAATGTAGGTAAATCTTGTGTTTGTATAAACTAATTTGAGAGGATTTAAAATGATAGTTTTGGAGGGATGGAAGAGATGGTGATATTTTTTAGAGTGAAAAAATTTGAGTGTAAATTCAGCTCACTTCTAACATAATTATCATTTTGTTTTTAATATTTTTCACTTTTTCACTTTTATCATAATCTATTTTATATTTATTATAATATTGTTTTATTTGAACATCACATAGAAAATGTTATCAATTTTCAAGGTAAACAATTTTCATTTAAATTTTTTTTGTCGATATATAAATCTTTTTAACAAAATTACTCCATTTAATTTATATTAATTTTAAATGATCATGTTTCAATTTAAAATAATTTCATAAAGACAAATTATTACTTAATGTTATTTAAACCAATTCTTTAAATTCTATTTCATCTTAATTTCTAAAAATCATATTTTAATTTAACATATTTTTATCAATATTTTTTTTCGTTTTAAATTATATTATAATATAATTTACACCATTTACAATTTAATTTAAAATACTTTTATATACAATAAAAAAATATAATATTATGTTTTATCAATTAAATATTTTTTTAATATATTATAACTATCATATTACTTATTAGTTTTCATCAACTTTCCTCCCATGTATTTTTAAATTTCACAATCTTTCATTTAATTTAAACAATCCAATTTTCATCATTTTCGTTTTCCTTCAAATCACTCGAATTTATTTTTGAAAACAAATGTTGTTTTCAATGAATTTAATATTTGTGAGAGAGTGAGTGAGAATGACATACTTTTCATTTTTTTCCCTTGAAGAAATTTGTAGGTAAAGGAGAAAAAATATTTGAGGGAGGGAAATGAAGTTATATCTCTCCTAAAATAAGATGATTTAAGAGGATGAAAAATGCAATTATCAGATAATTCATGACTTTTTTGAAATTTACATTCCTTTATCTATAATAAATAATAATAATGGAATATAAAATATAAAAAAATAATATCATTGAAGAAAATGATACACCTAAATAAAACATTAATAAAAATTATAATGACAAAAAATTTAATTAATAATAACATTAATTTTTTATAATTTAATATTTAATTAAAAATATTTTTAACCAATTGCATTTTATTTTAAATTAGTTACATCTATTATTTTTTTATTTAAAAAAATCATTCAAATTTCATTTTAAATGAATTTTAACTAATTACATTTAACTTTTTATTAATTTTAACCATAAAAACAAATATACTTAATCTATTAAATTTAATTTTATCGGTTACATTCATTAAATTATTTGTAAATTTTTACAAAATTTTACTCCTAAATATTTTCATCTAAATCTCTTGAATCTCTTGATCCATGATTCTTTCTAAAATCATATCTTCAACCCCTCCTCAAATCATTCGGTCAGAGAAGAACACAACCTAAATTTCAAAGCAAATATAAATACAAACTTATAATTAAAATTAACTCCAATGAATTAATTACCACCAAAGAGTATCGGAAGCAAGTAACCGACCACAATCGATGCCGTTAATTGCCATTGTCATAGAAAGAGATTCTAAAGGTCATAAACGTCATTCACTCGTTCTCAAAGATCATTTTGTGTGAAAAAAGGTGGGCCATGGAAACTTCACAACCGTCAAATTCACAAAAAGTGCCTCCACAATTTCTACCTTTTCCATTTTTACCCTCAAAAGATCGCTTTTGGGTTGAATCCTCCTTGACTACTCTTCTGTCCAAAGCATATTCCCCTCTCTTATTTAGTTCCCTTTTCCTTTCTCATTCTCTCTTATTTCCTTCAAACATAACAACAACGCCAATCTTCACGTCGCCACTCGCCAAAAGCCCAATCGCTTCGCATTCGATTATTCTCCGATCCCAATCAAACAGAACCTTTTCGTCTCTCTCCCTTTCCGTTTTCTCATTCCCCTCTCAAACGCCGCCGCCAGAACGCGCTTCGCAGGTTCTTCAACTGATCGCCGCCCTGCGTCGCGATGAATAACGATTTCGTTTGGCTGCCGTCGCTGTATTCGGATCCCGAGGTGTTCACCTATTTGGAGCCATTCGTGCTCCGCAATTCTCTGAGCTTGCGCTTCATGCATTCGCTGGCAAACAATCCCGGAAGTTTCGCGATCGGAGAGGCCTTCGGACACGTGTCGCGGTTCGCCGGCGCGTTTGTGGTGTGGCTCTCACGCGCCTCGAGTTTCAATGTCGCGTCTTCCCTGCGCGGTTCTCCTCCTCCTCCTCCTCCTCCTCTTCGGTTTGGTAGTGCGCAGGTTAAGGCCGTGGCGACGAATGTGAGTCTGTTCGGGTTTCCGTTTCGATCGAAGAGGAAATCGTTTGCGTCTGTGAAGTTGGGGAAGATATCGAGTTTGGCGATGAAGATGATTTGGAGTGAAGCGAAGAGGCTTCGGTCGTTACCTATTCTGTCGCTGGCTGCTGCGTTGGTTCCACCTTTTCAAAACTTGTATGGAACATTATGAAAACTGAGATATTAATTTTATTGGTTTTCTGGGATATGTTAGATGAAATATGGTTAGAATTTAATTCAAATGCACTGCTAATTACATTGCACCTAGATTACACGATCTGATGATGAGTTAAGATATTGTTGGATTTTATAGTAATAATTTTAAAATGATATCTAAGATGATTTGTAATTTATTCTATTCTTCAGTTTTTGAAATGTAAGTTTATTCTTCTTCTTATTTTTTTTCTTCTTTCATTTAGGTCATCGAAAGTTCTAGCCAGCCCATTGCAGAGTCCTGATATGCAAATGTATGGAACCATTGACCAAGTGCCCAAGGAGGTTGAATGCCAAGGGTGTCCGTTCCTATCGTATCTTGAGTTGAACCAAGCAAAACCTGCAGTTGAGCCTAAAACTGGCATTGAATTTCCCTTGGTTCTAGACAATATATTTGCTGGAGAGAAGGATTTTGGCTTCAACTCTGAGGTTAAATATTTTGTTTGCAAAGTTCTCTTCTGGTTCTTTTGGGCCTTCTGCTTTTTTGTATGTAGGGTTTTTTTGTGTGCACCATGCAACTGCTTTAGACTTTTAGTCAAGAGTTTTTTGCTAGATTTTTGCATGATTGATGTCTAGTAGTGAAAAAATAAATGCTGGCTATCAAATACATGGGAACTGTTCAGGTAAATCTTTCCATAAAAACTTATAGTAGTAAGAAAGAAAAATAAAATAGACTTCTTTATAAGTAAAAGTTGGTTTATTAAAAATTAACTTCTGGAGAAGCTAATAGGAGAAAACTTCCACAAATAAATTATACATAAGCTAATTTTAGCTTATAGAGAAAACTTCATCATTGAACTAACTAAACTCAACCAATGAACCATGTGACAGTACATCCCAGTTGGAGGATGTGTAGCATTCCAACTTTTGGGATGAACAATGCATCTCATATTAATAAATATAAAGAACACTAATTGAAAAATGCAACTATTGATGCTGTAATCACAATTGGCTAACAAGAATGAAAATCTAAAATTCAATGCTGAATAGTAGTTTTAGTAGAACTTTCTTTAGACCTATTCTTATTCCCGTATACCAATAGTTTATGACCCAAGAAAAATGATCTTGCTAGAACTATAAGTGAAATGGAGCTGAAATTTTTTTATTTGAAATAAGTTTCACTGGATTTATTGTTAGGTCTGTTGCCAGAGTAATCCCTGGTCACTTTACATTGAGGCTCTGTAGGCCACCAAACAGCATTTTATTCTGATACTAATCAATCCTTAATGTAAGTCGTGAGTCAGAAATAGAACAGGATTTTATAATTTGTTGGAAGAGGCCGAGGGTAAATGAAGGAAAATTTTGGGTTTATTTTCTGTAGAAATGAAAAGATGCAGGAAGAAGAAATGAGAAGGATGAAAATGACACTGCTAATGCTATCGTTTCTGGACTGACACAGTGAATTAGAAAAGGATCTGAAATTTACATTGGCGGCACCATAGGTCACCAAACATCATTACATTGTGATACTAAACAATCGCAAATGTAAATCATGAATAAAAAATATAACAAGATTTGAAATAGAATTTTGAGAATGATTGAAATTGATTGGAAAATACTGAGGGAAAATGATGGAAAATTTTGGATATATATTCTGAGGAAAAATAAAGAAAATGCAGAAAGAAGAAAAGAAAAAAGATGAAAACGACATTGCTACACTACGGTTTATAGACAGAGAGAGGGAGGGTTAGAAGAAGGATCTGAAATTTATTGAGTCACTGACTGACTTATTATTGTGGAAATAACTGATTATCCACTAACTTCCATCCTGTAAGCCGAAACTCAACCATGAGCCACATTTGGTGATTTACGGAATAGGTTCTTGGGTGTAAGAGAATACATTATCTTTCAATTCCTTGTGTTATAAGTAGTATCTGAGAATTGTCAATGGTGTGATCTGTTAATTTGTTTTAGTTTCTAGTTTCCAGTTCCTTTTGAATTAATTTATTTGCCTATTATGGTATTACCACATGCTTTGGTTGAGATTCCATTTTTACCTAATGTTTTTTAGATAAACTGATCAATTATATCTGCTTCAGGTCCTGGTTGGAACAGGATCCAGAACCATGAAAATTGTTAAAATCAAGTCACTGAAAGTCTATGCTTTTGGAGTTTGTAAGCTTTCTTGATTACTTGAATATTTTCTACTTCCTTTTGAACAGACAAAGCTTATTATTGGTGCTTCTTGTGTAACTCTTGGTCTTTTAACAGATATTCATCCGTACTCCCTCTGTAAGAAATTGGGGCCAAAATATGCATCAATTTCTGCTGATGAACTGAATAACCAGCATGACTTCTACAGGGATCTTCTCAGGTCTCAAACATCATATCTTTGATAAATCTATAACATGTTATTGAGGAAAGATTTTTCTTATCAGTGATGACAACTAGTCGTCATGCATTGATTATTACAAAGTACATAAGAAAGTTTATGAAGGTCTTTATGAACATCGGCGGTAATTTATAAAGCTAAGTTGATTTAATCAATTGGATATCCTGAAGCTGGATTTAGATAAATATTATCCACTTCTATGCTTTGCTAACTTCAAGAAGCAATTGGTTGGTTTCGTGTTTATGGTATTTAATCTTAATTTTGACGGAACTGTTCTGTTTTCTGCTATTGCAGGGAGGATATCAACATGACTGTTAGACTTGTTGTAAATTGCAGGGGTATGAAGATTAACAGTGTGAGAGAGTAAGTAATAGTTTTATCTTCTGAAAAGTGTGATTTGAAATTATATTTTCACAATTAGATTTGGCTTTCCTTCACTTTGTTTTTGAAGAAACATTATCTTCTGTTTGTTTTCTATTTCTTCTGTCTCTTATAAAATTGTCCAAATATCCGTTTTGCATATTGCTATTGTACAAGTCTCGATGCATCAATACTGAGTAATTTTTTTCCTTTTCCCAGTAAGAATTTGCTGAACCGTGTTTGAATTAGAAATGAATTAGTTAATTTAGATTTGAGTAACTTTTGGGACTACTGGATGAAGTTTATAAAAGAGTCTGGTATGATTCTCTTCTAATTACAAAATTTTCATTTCTTCATAACCCAGATTACAAAAGAACAATAACCCCACAACTAACCTAATCGGATGACGACCATACAATTACCATTATCAAGCTTTAGGAAATAAAAAGAATATTAAATAATTAAAATAACTTAGTCCATGCGATATGATCTTTTTGGCCAATTAATTTTGGGCCTGGAGTCCATCCTACCAGGTGCTGCCTTAGTATAGAGATCTTAGGCTATACAGTTGATTACAGAAGTACATGGTAAAGCAACATGCTACTGATTTGTTTGTTATTTTTTATTGCAGTGCTTTTGAAAAATCACTTCGAGCTCGATTAGTAAAGGTACTCTATCTATGTAGGAAAATGATTTTTTTTTTGTTGTTTTAACACTGTATTAGTTCTAATTTTAACGCCCTTTGAACCCCATTTTTTTGTCAGACAAATCCTTCCACGGACTTTCATTGCCTAGAGACATTTGGTTCATACTTTGCAGAGAATATCTCAATACCTTTGGTAAATAATTTATCAGTATGTTTCTTTTCTGCTTTACTAAATTGCTAATGATGTCAGGGTTACATTAAATATATTACAATGTTGCAGGGAACAGTAATTGAGTTCAAACAAACAGTTGATGGGCGTCTGATCACTAAAAGTGAGTTATATATGTCAACACGTATTTGACTTCTGAAAAAATGTTTATTTATGCTGCTTGCCTCTGGGCAGACGGTCATTAAACTCATCTTTTGTGTCATTTCTCTGTGTTGTGTACTGAAAGTGTTCGTTTTACCTGTGCAGTTGGTGACAATCAGATAGGAAGTGTCCACAGCAAAGATTTGTGCCGTAAGTCATATTCAAATACCTGTGCCTGCAGTCCACCACTTTGAATTTGTATTTCTTTTATCTTCAGTATGAAACTGAGGTCATGATCTCATTTTAATTTATAGGGGCTTTCTTTGACATGTACATTGGAGATGTTCCTGTGAGCGAAGAAACTAAAAAAGAGATCGGCACGAACGTAGCGAGTATCATTAGGAGGTGCTAAAAAGACTCGTTTTCTACCCAGTTGTTGTCCTACTTTTAGAAAGGACATTTGGACATGGGTAAATGGCATATACCCTTAACTTATAGTAGAAGCAGTGGTTTCTTGAAATTGAGTTAAACCCGCTTTAAAAAGTCATTTTGCAGGCATTACTTCTCAAGCTTCGTCCTTCGAATCATAGAATAGAAGTCTTTAGGATAGCTTAAATTGAATTGTCACGGGAAATTCTCTGTTCCAATTAATTTTATCTTTATATTCATCGTCTCGATGCCCTTATCCCACGTGTTAGATGTACAGTTCTTTTAGAGAATGAAAGGGAAAAAACACTGATATAATCTTTCAGCCCCTTTGCTCAATCAAATAAGTTATGTCACCTTGCGTTCAACTAACATTTCCGGTTGACACAGTTGGGAAATGCTGTACTCAGCAGCGATTAGATTCGGTTGACTTAGCACAATGGTTGATTTTATGGCTAGATAATTTCTCTTGTAATGTGTTATTGTTAAGTTATTATTACGTTGTTGAGGTGTAATATTTGGATTATTGTGGTTTTACTCGTTTTCCCTATTTGTGATGATTTGTCATTTTTAAATTATTAAATTAGGGTTTAAGATTGGGTTGTTTTTTTTTTAATCGAAAGAAAAAATACATTAGAAATCAAGGAAGCCAATCTTGAAATGGAATTGTTTGGAGTGGATGAGCCAAACAAGGAAAGTATAACTTGTCTAGTAAATGAGTGACTTTATGAGTCCTTACCAACATGAATGAACTGTGTTGAGTAGATGAAGAATTTGACATGCAACATGTGAGGTAAAGATGGGGTGCAGGAAGCAATTGCCTTATGTCACCTAATAGAGGGGTTGAACTGAATTGGGGCTTGATGGAAGAAGAGGCGTTATTCAGCATGAGGACAATTGCGAAGACTTATGCCCAGGTAACATAACAATTTACCATTAGTTGATGAGATGAGCCACTGCTTCTAAGTGTGATTCAATTCCTTACTAATTTAGTCTCCCTTTCTACTAAACAATGCAAAACCAAAACTTTTACATAGGTAATTTAAATTTATACTATGCCAACATTTTCTTTGTTATTAGATAAATAACTAAAATTTTAAATTTCATTGTAGTTGATTTTTGAATATTTAATAATTTAAAAATTCATGTTGGATAACATTTAACAACTAAAAAGTATATATATTTTGGCAAGAGTCTTTACTAATTTTTTGGATGACCTAATTAGAGAATCTACCTATGCATCTGTGATCGCTTGTCTTTCGAATCATTACCATTCATATATTTAGTGTGCAATGTAATGTATGTGTTTATATTTTAAATTAATTATGTTAAAACCTACTTTAGATCTTTCACCAAACATGAAAATATTTTCAATTCTTCCAGTATATTTACGTTGAAGCAGACACGCTCCAAAAGTTGATCAAATTTACTTGCTTAATGCGGATTCAATTTCCACTAACAGCTAACTACATCTATTTATTTTATTTAAATTTTACAGTTATAAATTAAATCTAGGATTACAGATTAATTTTCCAACTTTTAAATTTCATTTCCGTCATTTAAATTATTGTTTTGTTTCCTTTCTTTATTATAGTTCATAAAATAATTTAAAAATGAATTTGAAAAGCATTTTGTTGACTCGAAACGAATTCCAATTGATGAAAAGTATGCCCTATAAATAAAAGGTGGTAGGTGTTGTGTTGTTGAAAAATACTCATGCTCACTCCACACCTCCAACACGTGTTGGAAACCAAATGAAAATGAAATCACATGAAATGAAGAAATGACGTGTATTCTCTCTCCTTCACCTTCCTAATTTCTTTTTTTTTTAACAGTATTTTAACTCATTTTAATAAATATATTTTATAACTTTCATATTTTAAATTTACCATCTTAATCATGACGCGGCGCATGTTATAATACACAATTAACTTGTAACTCATATTTTCAAACTTAGTGTATCTTTTATAAAAACTTTTTATATTATTAATCTACCTGTTTCAAAATTATACTTTAGAAGCAGTTATACCAACGTAAATTATACTAATAGGATATCTTCAATAACTTTTTATTTACTGTTTTATAATTTGACCGTGTAATTATAATCACAATAAATTAATAGTATACAGATTAAAAAAACAACAATAACATAATAATTAATAATATATAATATATTTAAAATGCATACCCTAAAATGTAAAACTTCTATTCTCTTAAGAGTTCATTTCATTAGGTGTCAAATTTTTTCTTTATCTTAGGAATCATTTAATTTGTAGAAATGTGGACCCCACCTCACTTTTATTGTTGTGGATAAGCTTCAACTCTCACCACCTTATCTCATTCCTACGTCACTACATCCAACGTTGTACTATATTCCACACATAATAAAAAGAATATAGAATTAAATTTCTAAAATAAATAAAAAAATTGAAATTTTGGTACGTGCTTTTCAGACAAGAATTTCCTTGTTTTGGAAGGAATAGATTCTTGAGTTTCTTCTTGTTTTGTATATTTATTTAATCTCTGTTTCCTCGTAATGCATGGACCAGACTTGTTCCATGGAGTGAAGTTTCTTCCAACAATAATACTCAAACTATATTTTTTATGGGTTCAGAGAAAAGAAATAAGATACATGAATTTCTTTTCCTAAAAGTAAATAAATAGTTAAAATTTTCTGTTTAAAAATAATAAAAGAATATTTTGAGGTTCGTTATTTTTTAAATATATTTTATTTTCATTTTAATTTCAATTACCTTGACTTATTTCATTCTCTCTCTGTATACATATATTTATATTCTACCAACCAAAAACTAAATGGTATTTATTCTACACATTATTTGTAATTCCAAATTAGTGTGGAGATATGTAATGTGCTTTGATAGCATTTAAGTTCATAAAAATGTCTTATAATAGTAAAAAAAACTTCTGTCCCTTTTCCAAACTGTGGAATTTATTTATTTTTTAACAAAATCCTTTTCAAGGTTTTTTCAAAGTATTTTAAAAAAATATTTCATGAAGTTATATCTTTTCACGCAAATTGTCAAGTTGCGAAACTTTCTTCGTTCAAAATGGATGTTGTGATACATTAAACAATACATTGTTCTACTTTGTGATAAAAACACAAATAATTTATCTTCTATTTTGTATTTTATGTCTATGCACAAAATGTAAAAAAAAATCATATTTATGAATATACTCTCCGTTTTCTTACTGCAATTTCTTCATGCCCACTTTTCTTTTCGATAAAGAAATGTTTTTTTTTTAGATATAAGAGTTTGAAAATTCTATATTTATGTTTCTTCTAGAGAATTTTCAAATTTGCAATATGTGCTAAATAGTTTATCATGTTTGAAAAGTCTAAATGATATTCTTATATTAAAAACACCCATTGACATGTCAAAATAACATCTAATGAATAATTTGAACTAAATGGCATTAGAAATAACACTAATTAAATTCAATTAGCACTATTATGCATAAGTTACGTACAATTAGTAGTATTAATTTTTAGAAAACGTATCAAAAACAGTAATTGACTTTTTATTACTACCTTAAATTGTAAGTAAAAGTTACCCAAAATCTTAAACTACAATTTCATAAAATTTATAATTTATTTTATGTTAAGAACACAATTAATGTACAAGAAAATATTTTATTAATAATAAATCCTAGTGAATAAAAGTTGTTAGCCATTATGATATCCAATTTAGTTACCGATTAAAAAATAAGAAAAAATTATTAGTTATTATCATAAATAAAAAACTCTAATCGGTCTCTAAATTAGTCAATAATTAAGTAAAGGTTAATTTAGAAATAAATTCATTTTGCATCAAGTCGATAATATTTAGTGATTAATTTCTTTTAGTATCTAAAATCTTGGTAAGTAAATTTAGTAATTAATTATAATTTTTATTCATAATAATGATTATTTAAGTAATCCATAATTTTTTATTTTGTAATATGGTATCTAAATTAGTCATTATAATGATTAATAATTTTTAGTCACTAAAATTAGTTGTTAATAAAACATTTATTTGTAATAGTATAATACAAATTTCAATAATATATATATATATATATATATATATATATATATATATATATATATATATTATGTATTATCCTTATATCGTAGTTAGTGTGAATGGTAAGCATAATTAAACTTTAACTTTGAAATTATTTCACACACTTATTTATCATATATAATCACGCGTTCGAACAATAATAATATCACAAAGTACTTTAAAATCAGTGATATATTTGATTTAAAATTTTAATTTGGTTTTCATGAAGTGAAAAAGAACCTTATTGTTTACAACTAAAAAAAAACAAACCGATGACAGAATTTCAAATACAAAATTAGATAATTACTTTTAAATATATTTTTCATCAAAATGAAATCTGGTTAAAATTTGATATAATCCTCAGCAATCTGAATCAATTTTTTTATTAATTTTGTTTAACAATTTCAAATTTTCGATTGAATTTATTAATACACACTGTCTGTAAATAAATCCCTCCATCTTTTAATTTTTAATATGCTATTTTATCTTTCTTATTTTCTTTGCAAAATATGAGTTTCATATTCACAGATCCACATATATTTAAGTATTTTAACAATACTATAAAATGAACGGGTTAAATTTAGAACTTAATTGTCCAAAACAAACACGATAAAGGCATGAAAAATATAAAATTGGATAAAAAAATATGAAGTTTTTAAAATACGAAAATTAAAGTCAGGTAGTGAATCCTTAACGATTTATGATAAAAAAAAATATTATAAAGAAAAAGGTGTTTGACTTTGTAGATAAGAGGCTTATAAAGCCGTTGAGCTCAAATTCACAGCTCATTTCCAAGTAAGAAAAAAAAAAGAAAAAGAAAAAAGTGAAAACGTTTTGTTTATCTTGAAATGGAAGAAGAGGATAAGGCCAAGTAATCTTAAAAATAAATACGAAAAACCAAAACAATTCATACAACGTTGTTCCAAACCTTATCCACAACAATTTTAACCTTCAAAAAAAAAAAAAAAGAAACACGTAAGATTCTAGAAGCCAATTACCTTTTCAGTTTTTCTTGCCGAAATTATAAATACGCCAACAAATCTATAAAGATCGCTATGTCGTGTGCTTGTGCCTATCCATTCCATTTCCAACTCATTCTCTCTCTTTCTTTTTGTTGGGTTGGGTTTCTTCTTCTTTGTTTCTCTTTGGGGAGTTCATGATGATCACACGCGCCGTATTGTTGGACGCGCCGGCGGGAGGAGCAGCGGAGGAGGAGTGTAGTACGTCGTCGTCGATCGGGAGGAACAGCGACGAGTCTTCGGAGAGATCTGTGGAGGGAGGAGAAAACGAGGTGGAAAGTGCCTACCGTGGACCTTTGCATGCTATGGAAACCTTGGAAGAGGTTCTTCCAATAAGGTAAAACTACATACCCATGTTCTTTTTTTTTTCTTTTTTGATCACTGCATGTTTTGCTTCTAATGAAATTAGATTTAGATCATTCTCTTTTATTTGCATATTATTAGTGTTTTTTTTTTTTGTTAAGTAGATTCATTTGTATGGTTATTGCTTTCTTTTCTGAGAGGATAAGCATCCACCCAAATCGGAGTGGGAATATGAGAGATGGGAAGGAAGAAAAAAGAAATAGAGAATAGTGATCTATGTAAGAAAATAAGAAATAAGAGAAAATATATTGAGGTGAAGGTGATTATTTTTCTTTTTCTAGGAGTTGGAAATGTTATTTTTTGTGGGAATGTTTTCTTGTTTGTCCACGGATTTTCTGCCTCTTTGAGTGTTGAATTTGAATCTGTCTTCACGGAAATTCAGCTATAAAGTTGTTGTATATAAGATTTTGAAATAGTGTTCTAAGAACACTTTAGATCAGTTGTAGTTGTCCTAAACAAGACAAGTTATATTTTATTTTAGGTGCATCTGTAGATTTAGGTATAAAAGGAAAAAGTTATTGGGGATATGTGGTGTATGGATATGGCTAAATTGGCGAAATTGTTTATTTGTGGAAAGTCCATTTTCTTAGGTACTAGAGACCAAACATTCCCTCAACATAGCTGCTGCTTTGAAACAACTTTTTAATGTGACAAAAGTGTGTTTGTGTTATTTGTAATGATGTTTGGAATTGATGAGCAGGAGAAGCATCTCAAAGTTCTATAATGGGAAGTCAAAGTCATTCAGCACCCTGGCTGATGCTGCATCTTCGCCCTCAGTGAAAGACATTGCAAAGCCAGAGAATGCTTACAGCAGGAGGCGTAGAAGTTTTATGGCATTGAATCATGTTTTGGAGAAGAATAGAAGCTACCCTCTAAGATTTAGTGGTGCTGGCATTTGCAAGAGACCAATCAGTTTGAGTAGAAGCACTCTGGCTCTTGCTGTTGCCATCAATAACTCTGAGAGCAGTGAAGACTCCGGTTCTAGCTCAAACTCCATACCATCACCATCATCCTTATCACTACTACCCCCTCTTCATCCCAGAAATAGAGTGGTTCCTTCGCTACAAAATCTCTCTTCCTGGAGATCATTTTCCGTCGCTGATCTACAGCAGCATTGCGCCATTGCTGCAACCATGAAGATTTCAAGTGCCTCCTCCATCGGAAATAAAACAGCCCATCCATCATAAACATGATAACAGGCTGTGTTAATCATTACTATTTAGGTTATTTTTATTTGAATCAATATCTTGCTCTCCTATTTGTTGGAGGAAGCAACTTGTCTTTGCGTAGGATATCTTCAAACTAACTTCAGTAGGATATGATATGGATTGCCTTCAGAGCACCAACACTTTGGTAATAATGGTAAATTAACAGCATTGGCAGCGGGGCATAAATATTTAAAAGTGGGATGAACGGTAACCAATTCACTTGATTTCTGTAATTGTAATAATGAAAATTGAGTACAAAAAAGAATATTAAACTATATTAAATTAAAGTACCACCACAAATTTGCATCTTTTATTAATAAACCATGCCGCATTTTGGCAAGAACAACTAAAAAAATTGGACAGATATAAAGCACTACAAGATAAAGGATGGATTAACCTTACATGTTTCTTATACAGGAAGTAAAACTGAGAAAGGAACTACATAGTTTAACCATAGAAAAAATAATTGTGCTAGTCTGTCACTCGCTGCCATATTACGCAACAATCAAACCAAAACAATGATCATGTCCATTCCAATTGGAATAAAATCAAGGTATTACAAAAGGTTTAATTAGTGGCACGAAATGTCCGCACTATGCTTCAAAACACAAAGAAATTGCTCAAGGTGAAGCTAAATTTAGAACTCGAATGGGCAACATTAAATGGTGTTAATATTTACATGAATGAATGAAATTTAATTTTGGCCATGGCCTAGTTACAATTGCATACCTACATAGAATACAACATGAAAATCAATAATAAATATACCTAAGTGGGTGGGCGGAAAAATAATAGATGCTTGCAATGTCATCTATATAATAGGGGTAATTACAAAAACATTGGTTGAAGTGTGTAATTTAGAGGGGGGGATTTCAATCACTCATCTATCTCTGGCATCATATACAGCAAGCGCAACACTGTAACAATAAATCTGATGACAACCAAGATACTGTCCATGTGAGAGAAACTTGTGTTTCCAATGCAGATATCGTATTAGCATTGTCATCAAAATCCAGAGACCATCTATTGAACTAAACTGTCAAGCGTAGACTGCTTACTTCTGATCTGAAATAAGGAACTGAGCACAGGAATATTCGGACACGAATTCTGGAAGATGAATCTCATCAAGATCTATGGCAGGGATAGCCATATCTATGTCTTCGGCAGAGAAAGGAATGCTGCAGCCAAAAAAATAAGATTAAATAAGACAAAGGAATCACAAACGGTCGGTCGCCGTTTGAGATACAAAATACAGTTCCTTATTACTAATTTGGTGCAATTTTAAATTTCCATTTCACCCGAATATGCACGACCTATATGCAGGTTTACATATTTATGATTTTTTTAGATGAGTGGAGTAGTGCAAATTTATCCATTTATTTTATTTTTTAAGTTGTAGGTGTGGTCAATATTTCCCTCTTTCTGAATAAAGTCCATATTTCCCCTCTTTCTCTCTCCCAACATGCCACATCCGCATTTTGTTATTAGATTATTCTTCACGAGATCAAACATAGGAAATGTCTAAGAGCCAGTAAGCATTAGATATTGGCATCCATGACTCTCAGTACTCAATTGAAAATTCTAACTACCAGACAAATTTTTTGGGTTATTCAGCACGAAGTAAAAATGCAACCGACCGAACTGCAAAGTACACCGGATAAGAATTATGCTGCTTGAAGCTTCATATCACAATAGAATAGCTGGTAAAAAAAGAAGTATCCATGTTTATAAAAAAAACGTAAAAAAAGACCTTGCTTTTTCGGTATTATAATTTTGATTTAAAAAAACTGGAATAAGACTCAGAAGTCCAATTCGAGTAAGAACAGGCCAGAAAGACAGAAGCATGGAAACCACTCGTATTGATTCATACAATAATCAATGTTAAAACTACAAGTGAAAAGAACTTCGATGGAAGAAGGTAGTGTACCTCAGATCATCATCCAATAGGAAAGAATTTGAGGTCAGGTTCTGATTGTCCTTGCTGACAATTTCTCTCATTTCACCAACCACCTGTTTACCATATATTGTTCAGAACTCTAAAGAAACTACAATAGTGGTTGTCCTTTGAATCAATTAAGAACAAAACTTGCCTCATTGGACACACTTTGGGTTCCATACTTGTCATCCCAGTACATTGTACTGATTCGATAGATTTGCCTCACTGTCAATGCCTGATGAAGAAATGCATTAGCTTAATTTCTTATATGCATAGACGAACTGTATATCAAGAATTTTGTATTCAAATCCTTACACATGCAGGACCATGAACATATTCTAATGATCCATAAATAAAAGAAAGAAATAAGGAATGTCTTCATAGCATATGACTCGGTAATATATCCAATTAATTTTAGTCCTACAACAGCAATTACTACATACATCTGAAAGGTTCTAACATATGTATAAGATTCCAACGCTAACAAATGGGATAGTAGGAAGATCTTTGCAATAAATGAAACCAAATATGCTCCCTCAACAGTTGAAGGAAGGCCATTAACTGCTTGTGCCATATTCTTAGAACAGTTAAACCTGACACGTGCTGCTTATGAAGATACTTTCATAATTGTCTCAAAAAGAAAACTTTCAACAAATAAATGTATTACTATTAATGATTGAGAAAATTTAGTCCACTTCTCCAGTTACTGTATATGTTAGAAGAGAGGAAATTGGTAGGAGAGGGTGGTAGAGGAAATTGGACAGAGTAAGGGGATAAAAAAGGAGTGCACCTTGAAGTGTCAGTAGCACTATCCTCGTTCTTTCATCACTGAGTGATCTCAAGAAATGTGTAAATACATTTGTTTTTGGCATTCTCAACGTGAGTATAACAGGGAAAGAATCTTTGTGCAAATTCACAAAAAGTAATCTATTTTCAGTTTCCTATCATATTAATATAGGTTTCCATATCATCAAATTTCTTTTATCCCAACTCGCATGTAAGGTGTTTCACCTACACATTTAATCATTAGTAATAACTGAGTTAGATATTGGTTTTTTTTAGACTACACTGGGCATCTTTTTATGTTTCGTAAGTTGAATAAGGTTTTCTAGTCAAAGTAAATGTTCCTAGACTTCAGGAAAATGTATCTCAATTAGTTTTTTTGTTACTGCAAGTATTGTAAATATATATATTTTAACTGGCAGCCCATATTGAGAATAATATTGATCAATTTTATTTCAACTCATACATTCTTTCTCTTTCAGAATTTTATTCCCTCTGATTTGCTACCTGCCTTTATTCTGTAAAACAACAATGTGGCCGAAGAACATCGTGATTGTAACACAACTACGTCTTGAATGATAAGTAAAAAAAATTGATACAGGAAAGACGAAAAGCATTGCAACAACAGATTTTAGAGAATATGATAATCATACTGGGCAGTATGATAAAATAACAATCTTACCGGACAAAGATCTTGCCGAATTTCAATTAAAGATTTCTTTCTTTTCTGATGTATTACCTGCATAATTCAAACAAAGGAAAGTATATATAAGCCATAGCAGTTCCGTTTGACAACATTCAAGTCCAACCAAAGTAGGAGAGTTTTTATACCAAGAACCCAACAGCTTGCCGTATGTAATTGAGCTCATGCCAGGATGTCCCTGCATACTGCATTTCACCAGTACTTAGTAACCCATTAAGCTAAAATTTCAAAAGGTATAAACAATCTCAATCTACCTCTTCCTTTGCATTCACTATCCATTTCTCCAGTTCTGCTAGACCAGACTTCACATATTCACCATTTGAGAAAGTGCAACACTCCCGACGCAAAAGAAGACTAAAAAGTGATGGAATTTAAAAAAAATGAAAAAGCTGAACAAAGGGAAAAATAAGAAACAAAGTAAATTAGTGACTTTAAGCTACAAGAACAATCATGGTTTTTACCTGTTGAAGAGTGTAATATTGATGAAGGAAAACACCTGGGTAACTAGTTTACGGATGAAGAAGGATGGCACCTGAACAAGTAAATTTTAGGCATGACATGTTAGATACCGTGAATGGTATTAGAGCCATTTAATCATGACAAAATTTGTTATTTGTTGAACCTATAAAGCCATTTAAATAAATATCTAGTCTCAAGCTTGATATGTGTACATCTCGGCATGAGGGAGATGTAGATGAATTGGACATCCCATAAATTTACAAGTCAAAATGTCACTTTACAAGCCGATTTCATCGAGTTGAATTAGGCTTAAAATCCACTTCTTAATATTAATGTTTAGAAATCCTTTGTATTTCGATTCAACTACCATGAATTTACTACTTAAAATAAATACTTCAAAGCTTTAGTTGATCAAACAGTTGTAATAACTCTGTTAAGATGTAGTACACTAAGTTATCACAATGTATTCCCAACTTCCCATCATTCCGTTTTCATTTTTCCATTCTCTCTTGATTCACTTTTCTTGGATGTAAGAACTTAGTTTATAATCTACATACAAAACCACCAAGCAATCCTATGCTTTATGCATCACTTTATTTGCAGTCATGGTGTGGTGAACTCAACAAATAGCTAGTCACTCTGATCATTCTATTGTCATTTTTCCATTCTATTACTAGGAAATAGGAATTTACTCTATTCTCTGTCATGGTATGATGGACCCAAGATGTGACTCGTGATTTTGTAAGGTCTTCAGTTTGCACCCTTAAAAATCAGTACTACTATGGCTCCTGCTAAACTTACATCTTGAACAGCAGTATCACAGTCTTTTATTCAAATTGCAACATGTAATTTCCTTGTATACTTTCTTCCTCAATAGATATGCAGGAAATGACAAAAAATAAAATATAGATTATAAAACGGCAGTAGAAAACATAAAGGGGGACCACAAGTGAGGTGCAAATAGGGATATCAAAAAAATCTGTACTCACAGGTATCTACAGATAAAACCCGCAACGGGTAGAAAACGGATATTAAAAATGGATACCGGCTACCCGCAGGTACGGATATTTTTGATACCCGCATGTTAACGAGGCGGGTACGGGTATCATAGTATCCGTACTCATGGATAACCGTACTCGCTAAACTTACACCCCTTGACATTCTTCTCTTTCCTTTCGTTGAAATTGAGCATATACATCAAACCTTATATAAACAATGACATTTATGGTATGTTTGTTGTCAAACGATGGAAATCAAAATAAGAATACTTGGCACGTGGCAATTGAGGTTTATTATTTGTTTATTTTGTTTATTTTTCAGGAATCAAAATCGAAGAAAGTTGGTTTGTTAATCAAAGCACTAATTAAAGAATTTCCATTATGTTCAACGTCATTTTATATTTACTTTTGCAATTATTTGGACTTGTATCAACTTGAGTTTATTTGAACTTTATTTCAAATTTATGACTCATGTATTTTATTTGAATTTATGATTAAATATTTGTTTTTTGAATAATTTTGCAAATACTCGCGAGTACCTGTAGATACCTACGGATATGAAAAAAAAAGACGGGTATCCGCACAACAGATACCCGACAGATATGGGTACGGGTACAGGGCAAAGCGGGTAGGGTACGACAGAGTTATAACATGTATTCTACCTGCCCCGTTGACATCCCTAGGTGCAAACCTCACCTTACAAACCGATTTTATGGGATTAAATTAGGTTTAAAACTCACTTCTAACAAAACACATTAACAAAGTCAAAAAACATTGAAACAATATAAAACGTACATGATTTCCACGTAGTTTGCTCATGAGAGAATCCAAAAATTTGACAATGTTATCCCACTGACCACCAGATAATTGTTGGGGAATCCCACCAGGAGACCTAGACGATTTTGACCCTTGCACTCCTCGTCCTGTTTTGGGTGACTAACCAAAAATAAATAAATTATAAAATTAAACATAAACAAGCATCAACAAAGGTAGAACAGTTAAATAAAAAAGATTTGATAATTAAAAATGTAAAATGGTGCAAGATTTTAAGGCTGAACTATGTTCGAAGAAGTTTGTTAATGTCTTGTAGAATACTTTGTAAAGTTGTTATTTTGTTTTAACATGTCAAACATACAGGGCACGTACGACTTAAATACTTTGTAGTGTTATAATTATTGTAAAAAAGTAATTGATCGCATATAATCAAGAATATATATATATATATATCTTAGAAACATATTTATTTATTTTTGTATCTTTGTTATTAGAGAATATCAAATCTCCTCTATTTATGGTATTGATTCATTCTTCTCCATATAAATATTAAAGCAACAAAGTTTGTTGAACAAACTTAGTTAGAAACATTAAAGCAACAAAATCTGGATCAATGCAGCAGTCTCAAACATTAAAGCAATTCAAACTGACTCCAGAAACAACAAAGTTTGTTTAACAAACTTAGTTAGAAACTTTGATAGCTCCCTCTTTCTCAGACAAAGAAAAAGGTGTTTGAGAAACTGCCATGGAATTATATTCACTTCATGATATGACCACAAGAACCAAGAATAAAGCACAAATTCAACAACCGACAAGGTAGTTTAGCCAGAAATAACATCTCCAAAGCTAATGACTATAAGCAAAGAGTAAGAAATGTCACCTGAATACATGATCCCAGCAGTGGAGAGAGTTCTTTTTTCAAATTGTCACGCAACAGACCAAAAATCTTCTCTACACAAGCAGTTAGCTGTTGTTTAAAAAGTATAGCAGGATATCTTGCCTCCACATGTGACACACCATCATCATACCCAATAAACTGCAACGGAGATTTTGATCCCTAGAAATACCACCAAAACTAAAATCAGGGGAAGATACAAAAACAAACAGGGAACTAATGAAAACCAACGTAAAATGACAACCAATAAGCTTCCCAGATTTTAGTTTCAATTTTCTCCCATTATCGAAATAAGAAAAAGACCAATGTAAAAGCTTCCTTTCATTATTTATATCTACATTTATGTCCAGCTTAGTAACAAAGCACTTGAGAAATGAGAGGGAATAAAGAAATATGTTTTTAATTACATGCTCATTACATTCTCAACTCCTTTTTTTACAACAATCACATTCTCGTAAAAAAGAACATAAAATGTACCGGAATAAATATATAGATTCTAGGAATACTTTTATTCTAATAATCCCTTGTTTATAACACTATCCCTCAAGTTGGAATATTAATCATTCCCCAACTTACCTACAAGATCTGGGAATGTGCCATGAGAAAGACCCTTAGTGAAGATGTATGCTAGTTGAAGTTCAACAAGGATATAGATTGTAACCACTAGACCACGGTTAAAATTATCTTTCATGAAACGTCTATCAATTTCAATATATTTGGTCCTTTCAAATTTTTCCTGCACTATGAGTAATGCTCATGATGGACTTGTTATTATAGTACAATTGTGAAGGGATGTCAACCTTTATTTTAAGGTAATTTAATTTGGTCTTCATCTAAAGTCCTTCCAACACACCTTAAGCAAGGGCTTGACATTTAGCTCCTGCACTCGAACGAAATACCTTATATTTTTTTTGCCCAAAAATATAAAATACCTAAAGGTATCAGTAACAAAACCTTGATGGCTTGCACTGGTATACATCTTCAAGGTCAAAGTATCTTCTTTCCTCCTAAGGAGTAATTGCTTCCGTGAGCTTGACTACAAGTACTAAAATTTGTCAATTCCTTACATATATCATACTCTTGAATAATGAATAAACTAGCTTAAACTGAGCAGTATTGAGTGATGATTCAGTTCTTTAAGCAACTGTTTGAGCCAATTGAACTCACATTTGGCAAAGGCCATAACCCTATATTCTACTTATGCACTAGATCTTGCTACTATTGTATCTCTCTTGCTTTACCAGAAAATCAAATTGTCACAATAAAGACATAATATTCAGAGGTGGATCTCTTGTCAGACAAAGATCCAGCTCAATCTACATCTGAATAGCCCACAACATTAGTGTGATTATTATGACCATATAACAAACCTTCTCCAGGGGCACCTTTAATACACTTCAGAATACAAAAAATTGCATTCTTGTACAAGGAGAATTTAGAAATTGGCTTACCATACTGACGATAAAGTAAATGTCAATACGTGTAACTGCGAGATATTCAATTTTCCAACCAATCTTTTGCATTTCTCAGGATCCACCAATGGCTCCCCTTGACTAGATAGAAGTTTGGAATTGGGATCCATGGGTGAGTCAATGGGTTTGGAATTCATTAGTCCAATTTCCAATAAAATATTTCATGCATACTTCCTTTGAAATGAGAATTCCATTGTTGGATTGTACCACCTCAATTCCTAAGAAACTTCAGTTTGCCAAAGTATGCTACTATGATCACTACTGTAAGAATGTTATCAACATATTTTACCAAGTAAATACATCCAACAAGTGTGCTAATAAAACACCGAATGATCAACTTCACATTTGGTCATACCAATTATTAGACAGTGTTCCTAATCGCAATGGATTACAATGTTATCAACATATTTTACCAAGTAAATACATCCAACAAGTGTGCTAATAAAACACCGAATGATCAACTTCACATTTGGTCATACCAATTATTAGACAATGTTCCTAATCGCAGTGGACACCGGAGGAAAAAGGAGCTCGGTGATAGAGCAAAGGGGCACACAGTGGATGGGAACCTTAAACTATTGATATTATATAGAATTGTATATGTTCTGAATTATTGTGTGTATAATACAGACCACACTATGTATTTATACTATTTAATATAATCAATTACAATAAAGACACCTAATAATTAGGAATCAATCACCCTAATTTACGAGATTATGAATTGGTTGATTTCCTAAAATCTATAACCTATGATTATATTCTAACAGACAACAAATAGAAAACCTTAGGTTTGACCTTCAACCACGTTAGAAATGGAGAACCAGTGGTTAGAAGAAAGACAAGGATATCTGATGCTGCTCTGGGTGATGCGTGACATCCACACATTGAGCAGCAGAGAATGAATAGTGCGCACATGGAGCAGAATCTGATTTTGGGACCGGTGAGGGAGGTCATCGTCTAGAGAGACGCTCAAGATTCAAGAAATTTGTGAGGGCAGCCGACAACCAACAGCAAAAAGATGGTGGTTACTATGCGAGAAAATACTGAGATCAACAAAGCGGAATTAAACCCCTCAAATATCAACTTCAAGTAAATAAAAGAGACAACATTTTAGAGGGCTCGATCATGCCTCTCTTTTGTCTTATATATATATTGATAGAAGTCTGATACAATGAGGGAATAGCAAAGATAAAAAGCCAGAACTAGCATCCTAGATGTAGAGCTAGGTATAGCTCATAGGTACATCATGAAACGGTTTTCCAATACAACTACTTTCTACCTATATTTAATACCTATTCTAACAATCTGCAACTTTATCCTTAAGCATTTATACGTATATAAGCTGTAAATTAAATGTCAAGTATCCATAATCCTTGTAAAGCTACATTCCTGCTACATCAGCCACTTTGCACCGTCAAATCTAGTTACACTGCTCGAAGTTAAATCTCAAGTAGCAGGTCGCCTACCTTTTCTATACAATTTTAATCCACTGCAGCCCACAATTTAGTCAAAACGAAATGCAACTTAAACTAAGTGGATCAACACCCACGTAGTCACAGAAAATTACATATAGTGGAAGTAATACACAAAATTCAAATTTTCAGCAAGATAACTCACATGTCCAGTCCGGCTGATTAAACCAGATGATCCAGGATAACGCTGAGCAGTGGCAGTTAAAAAACCATTTGACCGTAAGTTCCTCTGTAAAAGGCATAGAAGCGCAGAGGTATTGGACAGCCAATATGGCAGGATAATGTCATCCTCCCTAACCTGATGCAGAATGCACTCTGATAAGTTTCATAAAATAATTACACATCCTACATATTGAATACAGGACTATAAATGAAAAAATACGCAATAGAAATATGACCAAATTCTAAGTATGATGAGACAAGCAACACAACATAATAGACAGCAAGTTTTAAGAATAAAAGCACAAAATTTACCTTTAGAATCTCATTTATGCCTTCGATGATTGAATCAAAAATGGTTGTGCGCTCATTTTCAAATGAATGCCAATGAAGCAGACATTTATATATAATACGAGCAGCAATAGGTTTACCATTTTTAAATCCCAAATTTTCTTTTATACACTTGGAGAGGAATTCATAGTTATCCTGCAAAACATAAGGTATCTATCAGCTTAAGGTGCACAATTATATAATGAGAAACATGTTGCAGACACTAGTTTATTACGGAGATTAGTAAAGACTTTTTCACCTTCATTGTGCATAATTTTTTATTCTGTTTCTGTATTTTCATCCAAGTCAATTGACTTATTACATTTTTCAAACATAGGTAATATGACTCTGCCTTGTCACTGAACTTCTCTGTCAAAAGGATGGCAAAAACACTGAATTTTCCAGGACCAATAGTAATTTTTCCAACAACAAAAATCAAATCCACAATAACCAGTAAAGTAGGATTGGAGCAGGCACTTCTTAATGAAATTTTTGGAAGTGATATCCATTTTCCACATCATAATCAAATTTTGCTTCCGTTCAATTGCAACAACTAAAAAATGACCTTTAAGTAGAAATTTCTACAACTACAATACCCCAATACTAAACTGATCCCGCCCAAGAAATATTTTTTACCCCCTTCTCACACCTGCGTGTTCAGCTATTTGTTCTCACAACTCTAACGCTAGCTCTCAATTAAAGTTTTCTTGTTTCAATAAAATGGTAGTGTAAAAGGATTCCAATGTTAATTGTCATCCCAACTATGTTTGCACAACAATTGACAACAATCATATGTAGTACCCCAATCAATAAATAAAGGAGAGAAAAAAAAAAAGTGGGGGACTTTTCCTTTTTTTCTTTTAGATTGAGCATAGACTGAAATAGAAGGATGCCAAATCTAAAGGTGTAAAATTTACGCCAGAACAGAAATTAAACAAGATCTACCTGGTGTTTCTCTGCTGTTAACTTAGATCGACGAGAGTCTGACAAGCCTAGTGTAAAAGGAGCAATAAGTTTTGTGGGTGTGGGTGACTCCTGAATAAGAGCATATTAAAATAATTATGACTCTGGTTAGTGATTATATCTGAAAGAGGGAGGTGAGAAAGTAGGAGCTTACAAATATGGTCTTTCGATCAGTGCGAGAGGTAATTGCACTTGAGTATTTCTGTACCAGAAATAAAATAAGTAAATAAATTCTAAGACAGTTATTAAAGAAGATATTTACCGAAAAATTAAACATGGTCATAAGAAATGAATAACAAAAGTAAAAGACAAAACAAACTTACTTCTGACACTGACTTGGCAAAACCTGGACGGTTACTCTTAAGAGGGGTACTTAAGGCTTTCTGACGAAGCACATGATTTTCATTTTCTAAACTCTTTAACTTTTCCTCAAGCCTATATTGAATACAGTCAGAAAAATAATTATCAACTAGGATTACAGGAATACGTGTAATATCATGTATTAACTAAATCATATTGCAGAATCAAAAACAGGGAAAAGAAAAGGCACTTTTTTTCATTTTGCTCGAGTTGAGAACACTTATGTTCAAACTCCCTCAGTTTCTCCATGGTTTCATCCCGGCCTTTCTGAGCATTCATAAGCTCAAGCTCTAAAGTCCTGTACTTCCTTTCAAATGCATCCAATGAAACCTAGAAATCCAAGGAAGGGAAATGAATCATACTATATAACTAAATTTACAAGAGAAAATAAGCAAACGCACAAGTTCATGAAAGAAGATATTTCTCATTATTAAATATTGATTTTTTTCCGTATTATGTATACCTTCTTCCTTACAAATAACAATATAATGTGTACACAACACACAATTACAAGCAATCCTTTCAATATAGATAGAAGTTAAATTCCACAACAAGGATAAAGGGTGGGCCTTTGTATTGTCCATGTTTCATGCCCAAAGGGTTATTGGAATTAACGGGCATGTTAGATGAAAAACAAAAATTAAAAGTATTCACCAAACAGCTTAAGATATAAGGATAAGTTGTTCATAATGACCGCCATAATCATGGAAATGTTACTTTAAAAAAAAATAACAGACAAAAGGTAAGATTCTATTTTATATAATATTAGAAGAAAATCCTAAGAACCAAAAACACCCTCAACCCTCATCTACAAGCAAAAGCTTAGAATCTGGAGAAGGTACTTCTCTCATTTTTCTAACCTTAAACAAAAAATAAATTAATGGGAAATTTTAAATTACCCGTATCATTCTGTTTAACTTCGGAAACTCAACAAGAAAAATGAAAGTCTTACGCTATTCTACCATAGGTTAATCCCCCATCCAAAAACCAGTGTTCTATGCTTCTTACCATTTTCTTTTATAGTAATGATGATTAAACATCTTGCAAACTTGTCTCCATCTTTAACTCTTCTTTTGACATTTAAATCCAGATTTTCTAATACAGCCGTCAATAAACTTATCTCCAATTAGTAACCTTACTCATAACATTCACAGTTCATAATACGAACTTCCTTGATTTATCATAATACCTATCTCATAAACCATGTCAGTGGTCTATAAAATATAACATGCCTCAGTAAATAATAAAAAGATGGACAACTATATAACAAAAAACAATCAAGAATGTGAAACAAACTTGAATTTATCCCACAAAGAGAAGTTCCAAAATCCTGCCAAGGATTTATATGGTAAGAGTAACCAATATTTATTGTCCATCACAATCAAACAGAATTAATGGAACATATCATTCAGCATTAATGAAGAACCTTTAATAAAGCATTTTCCTTTCGCAATTCATCCACTGCTACTAGGTCCCGTTTCAAAGCAGACTTTTCCTTTACTGACAATTCTAATTGATTTTGCAGAACAGCATTCTTGTTGCACTCATTAATGTTTGCCAATTTAGCAGCATCTAATTCAAGATTCAAAGCTTCTAACATCTTTTGAAGTTTGGAAATCTCTATTTTTTTAGCCTCTTCATTAGAAACCTGCACAATGAAGCAGAATCTTGATAAGTTCAATAATTTTGTTTTCAAAGCCTCTGTGCCTGATAAACGACAGATCACAGATAGGACATCCAGTCCAAATTTCAGATAAAAGTCGAAAGGTAAAACAAAAGGAATAAACAGCAAAGAAACAAGCAAAAAAAAGATAACTAATGGTTTATTTATGGGGGAGAAAACACTAGCTAAAATTTTCAGCTTATAATAACCAAATAAATAAATACATATATATAGAATGTTGGCATCAACAACACATAAATATGTAACACAATGAAGTAGGAAAAAAACCTTCATATCAAAAAGACATATATCAAAAGGATTCGGTTAATAATATATAACAATTAAATACAATCATCAATTTCCAAAGCAAATACCCTTATTTTCTTTTCAAGATGCAAACGCCATGTGAGATCCTCCATTTGCTTCTCCAGTTTATTCTTTGCTAAACGAAGAGCACCAGCTTCATTTGCCTCCTGATAAAGACATTTAAAAACGACAATAAGAACAAGTTTTCTACTTTGAATGGGATTTTTCACGTACCCACTAAAGGTAAAAATGTTACTTGTTTAAGTCTCCGCAACTCTCTTTTTGCTTGTCTGCACCGCCAAAGGCATTGTATTGCAACAATTGAAGTTTGATATCGTAAGAAAGATGACCTAACCTTGGACATCCTCCAATAGGCCTACAATGTTATGTATGATCAACAAAGCAATATAACAAAAGAATGTCATCCAAAATTAACCAGACATAAAAAGCAAGCGTAGAAGTGAATGCAGCAACAATTGAAACCAAAGCAAATAAGTCATTCTGCCATTCCATTGTAAACTATTAGACTGAGAAAAGCTGGAAATCGTATGTTCTCCTATGGAGAATTCTCCACTAAATAGGAATGATACAATATTTTGCAAGAATGCTATCTGAGAAACAAAATGAACAAGAGAGAAACTTAACTTTATTGAATGCATTTCATTAACTTGTGAAATAAGATAGGCACAAGAGTAATTATAGCTAATCTCCGATAGAGGAGATAGGTATTAGCAGTACCGAACAGCTTCACTTAATTGATACAAGAGATATCTGTTAGCAGTAGCTTAACAGCACAAGGAAAAGATTTTTCAGAAGAAAAATTCTTTACATTGAGTTTGCCTATGAGAAGAAAAATTAGCGGAAGAAAGGGGGTTAGTCAACACATCTGCCCACTATCCAGAGCTGCAATGTGATGAGAAAAAAAAAAAAAAACTGTTTGACCAGAACCTTTTCCCACACAAGGAAAACGTTAATCTCTATTAGATATAACAGGCTTAAACTCATCTCTTTGTTTTTTTCTTATTTATAAATGCATAACCCTATGTGTAAAGAGATGGAATTTAAAATCAAACAGAATATTATCTTGGTTCACAACAAAGTACTACTCACCCTCGTCTCATAAATATAAGACATTTATATTTAATTCACACCTGTTAAGCAAGTTTAGTTAGTGATAAGAACTCGGGTGTTATGGGTTGCCTACTTAGCATCCCATAATAATCAAGTCCTTATCAATTAGAATCATTATATTTATAATTGTAATCAGTGTAGTAAGTATCGTACGATTCGTATGCGAATCGTACGATACGATACGATACAGCCCCTCCGCGATACGAATCGTTCGATGTATCGTTTTTACTCCCGAGTTGTAAACGTATCGTACGATACAAGTGCGAATCGTAAGAATCATGATTCGATTCACGATACAAAATTACCCCCAAATTAAAACCCTAATTTTTCCCCTACCAACTTACCCCCAATTTAAAACCCTAAATTTTCCCCCCTTTGTTTTCTTCACATTGAAACTCTCTCTCTTTGAAACATATTAACATTAACGAACTCGACCTCCCAACTTTCGTTCTCGACCTCAACTTTCGACTTTTGTTTGCACTGTGGTGGTCACGAGGTGGTGCTGTGGTGGTCGCACGGTGGTCGCGCGGTGGTCGCGTGGTGGTGGTTGCGTTTCGTCTCGCGAACGCCTCTTTTCGTCTTCTGTTCGTGTCTGCGGTGGTCGCGCGATGGTCGCACGATGGTTGCGCGGTGATCGTGTCGTCGTCGCGCGGTGGTGGTTGCGTTTCGTCTCGAGAACGCCTCTTTTCGTCTTCTGTTCGTGTCTGCGGTGGTTCTGTGGTGGTCGCGCAATGGTTCTGTGGTGGTCGCACGGTGGTTGCGCGATGGTCGTGCCGTCGTCGCGCGGTGGTGGTTGCGTTTCGTCTCGCGAACGCCTCTTTTCGTCTTCTGTTTGTGTGTGCGGTGGTTCTGTGGTGGTCGTGCAGTGGTTCTGTGGTGGTCGCGCGGTGGTTCTGGTGGTCGCGCGGTGGTTGCGTTTTTGTCTCGCGAACTACTCTGTTCATCTTCTGTTCGTGTGTGCGGTGATTCTGTGGTGGTTGCGCAGTGGTTCTGTGGTGGTGCGGTGGTTCTGGGCAGGGAGGTTGTTTTCACATTTCTGGGTAGGGGATTTTTCATCTGTGCAGCTGCTGAACTTCAAACATGAGTAAGTCGAAAAGGGAGGTCGACATTACTTGGAATTACTGTGACAGTGTTCCACCAAATAGGCTACAGGTTAAATGCAAGTTTTGTTCTCACACTTGTTGGGGTGGTATAGCAAGAATGAAACAACACCTTGCT
>Ga0214545_1000959_pt1 | contig 51065 bp, 25 predicted proteins | sample CNSS4metaG_FD_160064 | JGI IMG/M metagenome (GOLD analysis project Ga0214545, IMG submission 160064) | Root nodule microbial communities from cowpea collected in UCLA plant growth center, Los Angeles, California, USA - CNSS4 | ecosystem: Host-associated > Plants > Roots > Nodule | place: USA... | reverse complement strand
ACTATTTATATAAAATATTTTTTTTATAAATTAAATTTTATTTGTTTTTTATATAAAAATATATTATATATATATATATATATATATATATATATATATATATATATATATATATATAATATGTCACCTAGAGGTAAATTTAATTGAAAGGGTAAATATGATTGGAATTCTTATAATTATAAAAACGTTTTCTTGTAGTTTTCCAAATGCATAAGTATCTTATTTCAATCTCTGCAAAGACAATTTTTAATCCCTTAATTCCACATGTATTTTTAAATATAGAAAGTAAGAGAGAAAATTGTTGTAATTATAAAAGCTACTCGAGTAACTAAAAGTGAATATTTTTATAACGAGTAATTTAACCTTGTATGTTATCCTCGATGAGAAATAAAGAACCTTGCCAATAAATACCATTGAAGAACCCATGAATAGAAGAAAAAAAAATTGCATTGAAAATTACCAGAGAGTACACTTCAAAATACAACTTTGAACTTTTGATGGATTCCATAAGACTTAATTAGGCTACATAAGTTTGATTTGATTGAGTCTAATTTAAACAGAATTTGAAAATGGTGTTGGAGCATGGAGGTACCCTAATTGTTAATTGTTTTGAATGAAAATGTAATTGAAATTAAATAATGATTAAGAGAGATAGGTGTGGCATGTGGTTGGAGATAAATCCAAATCCAAATCCAAAGTTTGACTGAACCTTGATAGATGAGCAATTAAAGTAAGAAAATCTTGATTAGTGGGGGCATCACTTTCCCTTATTCTCCGTAACCTGTCCTCGTGTTTTACCCTTTTTTTTTTCTTTTTTTTTCTCCTTCACCTCTCTCTCTCTCTTTATATTCTTTCATTCATTGTCCATATTTATGTATTAATTCAAAGGGCTAAATTATTTTTTTTAATATTTCTTTTTAAGAAATATAAAATTGTTTCTTAATTTTTTTTCATTATTTTAAGTCATTTAATTTGTTATGAATAATTTTAAAGTCGCATCAATTTGTGTTTTCTTTAAATATATTTTTGGTCTCTTAACTTTTAGTGAATTTTGGAATTAGTCTATCTCAAAGCTATTGACCAATTTAGTCCTTCACATGATTTAATCCTTTTAATCAAATTTCATTAAGTGTATTTGACATTTCAAACAAATTACATAGCAGTATTTGACTTAAAGTTAAAGTAAAAATGTGTCAAATAATATAAACAACTCAAATACAATACTAAAACGCGCTTGAAATGTCAAATAACCCTTAATATAATAGGTGAAAAATAATTATTTTAGATTTAACACCATTTATAAAAAACTAAACTAACGATAAAGACCAAATTAAATTATTTTAAGAAAACTAAGATTAAATTAAAATAAAAAAAAAAACTGAAAAACCAAAATATCACAAAAATAAAAGTAAAGACCAAAATAATATTTTAATCCATTGAAATTTTAGTTTTTTTTTTCATTTAAGTTTTTTCAGGTGAAATATTTTCTTCTTGGAAATCGATATTTCCCCAACTATTTATTCTTCTCATTACCATAATTGCTTACTGTTAAACCCTAATTGTTAAAAAGATATATCCTGTAAAAATCAAAGTGGCAACACTTGTTCGTTTATTTTGAAGTAAAGTTGAGGTTGATCTTCATTTCAGTGTTTATCTTACCTTACCCCACCATGGTTGGTGGTGCACATGATGAAGAACTGTTGTGTATATTTGTCTTGCTTGAAAGCCGAAACATCCCCACAAATCTAGCGATTGTTTTTATTTAGCACAGTGCTACTAGACAGGACCTGAACATCGTACCTGCTGCAACCCACTGTCTGTCAAATTCCAAAAGCTATTTTCCAGAACCCTTTCTGCGTATATATAACCAAGCTTCTATTTTTATTCATTTTTTTTTTTTACATCTGTAGCATACGTGGTGTGTGAGAAACAAATAATAAATGCCCATTTCAACTACTTTTACAGGGAAATTATTGCAAGCTCCCCAAACACACGATTTCTCTATGTCCTTCATTATGATTTCCATCATCAATACTCTCTCATAGAAACAGTAGATGATTAACGTAGGTTTAATGCCAGATATATTATGGAAGCATCTTACAAACAACAATTTTGATTAAGAGAAATCAATTTTAAATTTAGTTTAATTTTATAAAATAAAATTGTAAGAAAAATTGTAAAATAGAAAAGGAATAGATTGTGTTTAGTTTAGTATTGGAAAATTGATTCCAGTCAAATTAATTTTCCAACGTAAAAGCAATAATTAATCAATTTTTATCTTTTAATTGATTTTGAAAACTAACCATACTAAATTTTTCATTATAAAATCAAATTTACATTAATTTGACACGGATTACGTGCCACTGTTGAACTAGGGTAGTAGTAGGTTGAATAACCCTCTTTCCTCTAATTTTGACACCGGGTTCCCCGTTTCCACAATTTCAAAACCCAAAGTTTGGGTGATAATTACGTCTTTGAAACCGAAAAGCCATTTGGACCACTTTTTTTAAAAGAATGGACAAAATTAATATTTTTTTATACTTATAATAATAATAGTTATATATTTGTGATTTAAAAACGATTCCTCCCCTCACGTAATTTCAGCTTCCCCAGCAAGTCCTTTCTTTCTTTCTTTCTTTTCTCCCCGTAAAGAAAACGTTGAAAAAGCAACCCCAAAATCAAACCTATTAGCTCAGGGTAGGTACGCGTACAGCCACACAAGTCTGAAATTCGGGACAAGACACAAAAAAAATAATAATTTATCATTATAATTATAATTTATAATCGTTAATTGCCATAACGCTATCTATCTCTTCAAGTTTAGTATATTTATTATTTATATTTGTAATATTTGTATTCGTGCCAATACAAAATGAAGGAAAAGACAAAAACAAGATAAAGAAAATAAATTCCTTGCAGTTTTGGATTTGGATTTGGACTCACTCTCTCGCACGCACGCACGGAGGCACACACCACACACAGTGATTTAGTTGGGTTTGGAAATATTGATGAATGCGAAGGGAGCATAAGCATGTGCATATCGTATTACGCAGACGCATAAGCTAAAACTAATCATTAATTTTTCCATGAAGCGAGAGTGAAAAAACCCCAAATGAAAAGAGCGAAACCATACCTCACGAGGAACATGTCGTGGTCACCACGAGAAGAACCACCAACAGTAGTAATTGTTAGCTCCCTTCTTCTGATTATTGCGTTATTCGTTACAGTAACAATCGCAGAAGCAGAATCAGAAACAGCATCAACCTCCCACGACGACGCGCTTCTCCTCCTCCGCTTCAAGCAGTTCCACGTTTCCTCCGACCCCCGCGGCTTCCTCTCCGACTGGCTCCCCCACGCGCCGTCCCCCTGCGCGTGGCGCGGCGTCACCTGCTCGCCCGAGCCACGCCGCGTCACCGCCATCGACCTCGCCGGCGCCGACCTCTCCGGCACCCTCCACCTCCCCACACTCACGTCCCTCCCCTCGCTAAGCACCCTCCTCCTGCGTGGTAACTCCTTCTCCGCTTTCAATCTCAGCGTTTCGCCGTTTTGCTCGCTTCAAACACTCGACCTCTCTCTCAACAACTTCTCCGGCAAGTTTCCTTTCGCAAACCTAACTCCATGTAACCGCCTCGCTTACTTAAACCTCTCGAATAATCTCATCACCGCTGGGCTCGGCCCTGGGCCTGGCTCTGGGCTTTCCCTGGCCCAACTCGACCTGTCCAGAAACCTCGTCTCCGACGTGAACCTTCTCGTGTCCGCTCTCGCGAGCTCCGCTCTCGTTTATCTGAACTTCTCCGACAACAGACTCGCGGGTCAACTCAGCGGGTCGCTCGTTTCTCGAAGCGCGAACCTCTCCACCTTGGACCTCTCCTACAACCTTCTCTCCGGGTCGGTGCCGCCTCAGCTCGTGAATGACGCCGTTCGGGTTCTCGATTTCTCGTTCAACAACTTCTCGCGGCTGGATTTCGCCTCGTGCGGGAGCCTGACGCGGTTGAGCTTCTCGCGCAATGCGCTCTCCGGGGACGAGTTTCCGCGCGGGTTGAGCAGCTGCGATAGGCTCGAGGTTCTGGATCTTTCTCGCAATGAGTTCGTAGCCGAGATTCCCGGGGAGATTCTTCGGAGTTTGAGGAGCTTGAAGTCTCTGTTTCTCGACCGCAACAAATTCTCCGGCGAGATTCCGAGCGAGCTCGGAAGCCTCTGTGGAAGTCTCGTGGAACTTGATCTCTCCGAGAACAAGCTTTCTGGTGAGTTGCCTTTGAGCTTCGTGAACTGTTCTTCTCTGCGGAGTTTGAACCTCGCGAGGAACTATCTCTCTGGGAACTTCCTCGTGTCCGTGGTTAGCAAGCTTCAGAGTCTTGAGTATCTGAACGCCGCGTTTAATAACCTAACGGGACAGGTTCCGTTGTCGCTTGTTAACCTGAAACGGCTTCGGGTGCTTGACTTGAGCTCGAACCGGTTAAACGGCAATGTTCCGTCGTTCTTTTGCCCTTCCGAGTTGGAGAAGTTGATCCTGGCGGGCAATTACTTTTCCGGGACGGTGCCGTCACAGCTCGGTGATTGTAAGAATTTGAGAACCGTTGATTTCAGCTTTAACAGCTTGAACGGTTCGATTCCGTGGGAGGTTTGGGCTTTGCCCAACCTCTCTGATTTGATTATGTGGGCGAATAATCTCACTGGGGAAATCCCAGAAGGAATTTGTGTTAAAGGAGGGAACTTGGAGACTTTGATTCTCAACAATAACTTCATTTCTGGGTCAATTCCAAAGTCAATTGCCAATTGCACCAACATGATATGGGTGTCGCTGGCGAGCAACAGGTTGACCGGAACGATACCTTCTGGGATTGGGAAATTGAACGCATTGGCGATTCTCCAGCTGGGGAACAACTCGCTGAGTGGGAGGATTCCACCGGAGATAGGCAAGTGTGGGAAGTTGATATGGTTAGATTTGAATAGCAATAACCTAACTGGGAATATCCCGTTTGAGCTTGCTGATCAAGCCGGATTGGTTATCCCGGGCAAGGTTTCAGGGAAGCAGTTTGCGTTTGTGAGGAACGAGGGTGGGACTAGTTGCAGGGGTGCTGGTGGGTTGGTTGAGTTTGAGGATATCAGAACGGAGAGGCTTGAAGGTTTTCCCATGGTGCATTCGTGCCCATTGACGCGGATTTACTCCGGTTGGACCGTGTATACTTTTTCTTCCAATGGGAGCATGATCTACCTTGACCTTTCCTACAACTTGTTGTCTGGGACTATTCCTGGGAATATGGGTGGCATGGCCTATTTGCAGGTGTTGAATTTGGGGCACAATAGGCTGAGTGGGAACATTCCAGATAGTTTTGGTGGTTTGAAAGCAATTGGGGTGCTTGATCTGTCACATAATAGTCTCAATGGATCCATCCCTGGTTCATTGGAGAGCCTTTCTTTTCTCAGTGACCTTGACGTCTCTAATAATAATCTCACCGGCTCCATTCCTTCTGGAGGTCAGTTGACTACTTTTCCAGCTTCTAGATACGAGAACAACTCTGGCCTTTGTGGCCTGCCGCTGCCATCGTGTAGTGCTTTGAAGAACCGCTCAGTGGGTGTTGGGGGTTGGAAGAAGAAGCAGCCTGTAGCAGCTGGGGTTGTCATTGGTTTGCTTTGCTTCCTCTTGTTTGCGCTTGGGCTTGTGTTGGCTTTGTACAGGGTGAGAAAGTCTCAGAGGAAGGAGGAGATTAGAGAAAAGTATATAGAGAGTCTTCCCACTTCGGGGAGCAGTAGTTGGAAGCTTTCCAGCTTTCCTGAGCCTCTGAGCATCAATGTTGCCACCTTTGAGAAGCCACTGCGGAAGCTGACGTTCGCACATCTTCTCGAGGCTACTAATGGTTTCAGTGCTGAGAGTTTGATTGGCTCTGGGGGATTTGGTGAAGTGTACAAGGCTAAGCTGAAAGATGGCTGTGTTGTTGCCATCAAGAAGCTCATTCATGTGACGGGTCAGGGAGATAGGGAGTTCATGGCTGAGATGGAAACTATTGGGAAGATTAAGCATAGGAACCTGGTTCAGCTGCTGGGTTACTGTAAAGTTGGGGAGGAGAGGCTTCTTGTGTACGAGTTCATGAAATGGGGAAGTCTTGAGGCTGTTTTACATGAAAGGGCAAAAGGAGGAGGTTCAAATCTTGATTGGGGTGCAAGAAAAAAGATTGCCATTGGGTCAGCAAGAGGTCTTGCATTTCTTCATCATAGTTGCATTCCTCACATTATACACAGGGACATGAAGTCCAGCAACATTCTACTTGATGAAAATTTCGAGGCTAGAGTTTCTGATTTTGGCATGGCAAGATTGGTCAATGCCCTCGATACTCATCTAACTGTCAGCACACTTGCCGGAACACCAGGTTATGTACCCCCTGAGTACTACCAGAGTTTTCGATGTACAGCTAAAGGGGATGTCTATAGCTATGGTGTCATACTGCTTGAGCTTCTATCTGGTAGAAGGCCAATCGACTCTTCCGAGTTTGGTGATGACAACAATCTTGTTGGTTGGTCTAAGAAGCTTTACAAAGAGAAGAGAATTAATGAAATACTTGATCCTGATTTAATTGTGCAAACATCTGGTGAAAGTGAACTATTTCAATATTTGAGAATTGCCTTTGAGTGTCTAGATGAGAGGCCCTACCGTCGGCCGACCATGATACAAGTGATGGCCATGTTCAAAGAGCTTCAGGTTGACACAGATAATGATACGCTTGATAGCTTCTCTCTGAGAGACAGTGTCATTGATGAAGCATGAAAATAGGATATTTACCTTCAGACTCAAAGCCCTTTGACAGTTGAGGAGGAAATAGAAAGGTTTTCAACATTTGGAGTGTTGCTGGACAGAATTGACAATTCTGGTGACACTTATCTCTCCTACCTGAAATTGGAGGAGGGTTCTTGCACTTTCTTTTCTGTATATAAGACATACAGGGAGACCAAGAGATCCAAGGCAATCATGGAAGGATGAGACTTGAGGTTATAAACAGAGTTTTGTATGTTACTTTTGTGCTGATTTAGTGTTCAGTCACTTGAAACTGGTAGATATATACATTTTTTTCGTATGAACTTCTGTTACTCCATCATCAACCCCACTTTTGCCGACGGTCTTGTTTGTCATTCCCATTGGGTTCTGATATTACCACAGTTTTGCTCATTTTGTGTTTTGGTTCATATTGCAAGTGGCAAATTTTATTTTTTGTAGAAATCTAGAATCTGTTGTGTATATAAATGAAATCTGCTACGGTTTTACTGTTTATTTGCGCATGCTTTTTTCTTCACTTGTATGGAACTATAACTGCATAATATTATAGGGATTAACACCAAATGATCATTCGTTATGTAAGATCAAATAGAGGTTGAAATTTGAATGTCAATAATAGACACGTTTCTATTTTTCAGGTTTCTTATCGACTACTCATTTTAAATAGAATCCTCATAACCTTTTTTCAATGCACATTTGATAAATTCATAGGATAAGGAGAAATATTTCTTGTATTAACATTTTAATGATCCTGGAGGTTAAATATCATGCCTCACTAGTCGAAGGTTAACAGGGTTAATATCTACGCAGATACCCCAATGCTCTAAACTGTACTCTCCGTAGCTGGTGGAAGCTTTTCCCTACTATTGCCCTATGATGATGAGAGAAAGCTATGCTAGTGTCAGTGCTGGAGGTGCTATGGCAATTACTTGAATGGAGAAGTTACCAGCATTCAGTGGTACTGTTCTTTATCATTTCTTTTCGTCGCATTTTAGAATATTGAAGTGCTTAAAAACCACAGGGAAGTTGCGCATGTAAGATCTGTGAACTCAGTAGGTCGCACTCGTCTTCATGCAGCTATGTTTTTCTTACTTACACTTGTACCTTTATATATAATGGTAATGCTTTTTTGCCCAGACTCTGATGCTTCCTGATTTCCTAGCATACAATGTGTGTCTTATGACTTATTATAAATTGCACGTCACTGATATTTCCAAACACCATGAAGTGATGAACTAATTTTACTCCTTTTGTGGACCACCCTGCTTATTGAACTTGTAGTTAGACTATTTCATTCTCTTAATCAATTCCTGTTACACAAAGCACGTGCAGAAACCAATCTTCATCATAAATGCAATGCTTTAAATATTCAAGTTTGGCAACATGTCTTTACAATATAAAGAGAATATGAGTGAATTTGAAACTTTTATGTATTCCTATTCCGGCAAGATCTAGAAGAAGTGTCTTAAATATTTTTTCTAATCAGAGTTTAAGTTTAATTTCACTAATGGAAACCAAAAGTGTTATCATTAAAAATCATTACAGGATTGTGGAGAGTGGCAATGCAGAAGAGGATTTTTCTGAAACTCAATTTATAGTTATAGCTGCTTGCGATGCTCAAAGTTCAAAAGAAGGAAAATGCCAATAGTCTTAAAAACAGCAAGATGGTCCTGAAAATTCCTGACATGTGTGAGATAATGTTCATCATGGCTCACATTTGTCCAAAGTTTGATCGACTTTGCCACTTAAAGTAACGTGTTTGGTCAAAATTTTGTCTGTGAATGGTATTTGCCACTTTTATCAAATGGATTAGCTGTCATTTGGGAAGACTAATTGGTATACAGATATAGAACCATCTTGCATAGTTATTCGTTTTGAAATCTAAGGACGAAATTGCGAATCATGTAATGTTGACTGGTATATTTTGAACTTTAAAGAAAGATCACCATCATAATGCAGTAGAATTCTACTTCTTGTGATGATTCTATTTTGCTCCTTGCATTATGTATCTTGAATCAACCGGATACAGTGGTTGGGTTATTTGGTTATTTATACAGACATATTTAAACTCTAGGTTTTTTATACAATTTGATATATTTAAACTCAAAGTATAAAACATACTGATTAACACAAGAAATTTAACATTATTAGATTATAATGACCGTATTTATTAATTTTTAAAATTTGGGTTAAAAATATTTCAAAATTTGAAATCAAAAGCTTTAACATTGGTAGATTAGAATGATTATATCTATTAATTTCTAAATTTGAGTTAAAATTTTGAGTTAAAATTAAGACGAATTTTAATTTTGTGTCCAAAATTATAAACATATTTAAAAAAAAAAAAACTAATTTTTGAATCTAAGAGTTTAAATGTAGATAATTCACCATAGTAATAATTTTTTATAAAAATTTACACTGACATTGAAACTTATGATTTAATAATTCAGACTCTAATTAGTAGGTCAAGTGTAATGATTTTAATTTGCTCTAATTATTGGAGATATTGTTCTGCTGGCCCATTGTTACCTTATTTTGCAATCATAATGATGGATTAATCAATTCTGGTCTAATTCAGTCACCCCTGTATCCACTAGGGTACTGTTATTTTCACACTCAACAAAATTTTACACACCTTATTATTACTATTTCACTTTTCAAATTCTTTTTTTTATAAATACAATAGTTAACTTTTTAACGATCAAAATACTCCTAAAAAGTGAGTTATCAACGGGTGTAAGTGGTAAAAAAAACATTTTCCAAATATAAATGATATGATCTTTCTTAAAGGGTTAAACAGATTTCAATTTTTAATTAAAAACAAATAAAAAATTGATATAAATTCAATAAATTAAATACTTTTGGTGAGTATAATTTCATATGGTGCCAGTGTACAAAATTTCATATTATGGGTCAATTAGAAAATATTCTAAATGTAACATGTAAAAAACATTTGTCAACAATTTATACATCCTGAATTTTCATTTTTTCTGTCTTATATCTGTTGTGGCTAAAATCAAACCTATAATGATAGTTCAGAAAAAAGAAAAAAAAAAACCCTAATTTTACTAATTTCTCCCATTTGGTGACTTGTAAAAGTGCTCTCTGAGCATTTTCCTGAAATTCTTGTGGACTTTTTTCAGTGACTCTTGTTAGGAATTTTCTTCTAAATTTCCTATTTATCGATTTTAAGTTATATGTTATATTTTCTCTGGGTTTTACAAATTGCAGGAAATTTTAAAATTTGTTAATGATTTGTTATGAAACAATTTATAGCCAAAACTCACAATTTGGAAACAAACAATTTTAGGTGTGTTGTGTAGTTTGTAACAAAAAAAAATTGACAAGAAAACTCATGAAGTAATTTAAAGTTAAAATTGAAACTGCTAAGGATTTTTCTACTAGAAAACTTCATAGGAATTTCTGCAGACAACTTGAAATTTCCTAAGTAAAAATTTCAAAAAAAAAAATAATAAGAAAATTGTAGGACTTAAAAAATTTGCTTTCTTTTTCTCTACCAAAAAAAACACATTATTTTTTAATCTTCTTGGTTTCATAAAACAGTAATTTTAAAAAATATAAAATAAATATTTTGTTTCTTCTAGGGACAGTAGCCCTATATTATTGGGCACTATTCCCCTATTGTAGAGAGACTCATAAGACAATAATAAAAATTGGGTCCTAGAGTGCCCTTTTAATCTTCCATCTCTATCCACTTTTTCTTTATCATGTCCTTTTCAGTAAACCTTTGTCCATCACCCACCTCTATTGCTTGTTCAGTAAAAGCTAAACACACAAACTTACATAACATTTCTAATTATATAATCTTTGGTTTTTATCAATAAATGTGCTTTTATTTTCAAAAAAAAAATTATTGCCATATTTCACATTGGGTTCCTTAATTGGTATTTAGGGTTTAATCATCAACTCAATAATAGAGCACAACTTGAATTACAATCTTTGTCTTACAAATTAATCAACTTTAACCGATAAATATATTATCCATTGTATTAAACCAATTTGACAAAGGAAAGTGATAGTATGAGTCTCATCTTTTTTACTCTCATCTTTTACTTTTTGATGTGACTTAATGTGTGTCATTAATTAATGGGTTAAATATGTTTTTGGTTCTTAACTTTTACTGAATTTTGGAATTAGTCCATTTCAAAATTTTGGACCAATTTAGTCCTTCATATCTCGAAATACGTGAATTTAGTCATTTGAATCAAATTTTGTTAGGTTTATTTGATGTTTCGTACGCATTTCAGGATTGTATTTGAGTTGTTTATACTATTTGACATATTTTTGCTTTAATGTTAAGTCGAATACTATTATGAAACGTGTTTGAAATATCAAATAAATTTAACAAAATTTGATTTAAAAGACTAAATTCACGTATTTCGAAAGCTGAACGACTAAATTGGTCTAGAGTTTCAAAATAGATTAATTATAAAATTCTCTTGAAGTTAAAGGACAAAAAACATATTTAATCCTTAATTAATGTACTACTATCTTTTCCTTTGAAAAGATCAATGATCCACACTAAATCACGATAGAAAATAAATCATAAGAGTAAAAAAGATAGGAGTTATGAAAATAATGATAAAGAAAAAACTATTTAATGTGTCCCTCTAGACAATAGATACAATTTCTTAACTTTAAACATTGACCTATTTATTTTTCATCTCTTTTGATTTTTTTCATGTATACCTAAAACTTATCCCCATAATTAGCTAAAGGTGTCCATAAATTTTTCAATAAAAATTACTAATAAACAAAGTTAGGAAATTTTCCTATCAGATCACCATCATAATGTAAAAGAAAAAGCAAACCATAAGTTCTTCTATTAATGATTAATGAAATACATGAAACCGAATTAAAGCTTTACTAATGAATGTGAAGAAAGAATTGGTAAGATATGTTTGCTCCAAAAAATCCATCTATTTGTCATTTTCTATTTATCCTTTTTTGTGGAGCTTATTGTTTAAGATTCCTCCATTCATACAAAACAATTATATATTTTTGTATATACTTTTTTTTATAATCTAAGTTTTACGACATAAATATTATTATTTTATAATTTTATTATTTTGTTATGTAATATTATTGTAAAAAATAATAATTTTCTTCTAGATAAAAGTTATATGTATAATTTTTATTTTCATTTTTTATGACATATATTATAATTCAGTTACAAATTCAATGAATTAATAATGCATGAAAATTAAAAGGTTGACGTAAAATACAAGAAAAAGAAAAATTAGATAATAAGATTAACAAAATGGTAACATTTAAATGATAAAATATACCATTAAAGTTAAACTTTCTCAAAGTACTTTAGAGAAAGAAAATAAATAAAAAATGGTAGAAACCATTTTATGTTATTTACTTAAAAGATGACTTTAATCTGTCTACAAATTAATTTTAATTTATAAATAATTATTTTTTCTAAAAGTGCTTATTTATTATAACTATTTATAAAAAAAACATATGTGGTTTTTATTATCATGAAAACATATACCCTTTTGTGATTTGCAATTTAGTATTTTGCTTAGTATTGAGAACTCCGAAGTTTAGCTATGTTAATTTGTCTTCATTCACAAACCCTTAAGATTACGAATGATTAATATTTAAGTTAAATAAAATGTTCACATTTCTTATTTTTAGTAATTCTTAACTCTATCTTTACAAATATAGTAATATGTAAAAGAAAAATACAATGTTTAAGGATTAACATTAATAAAATTAAAGTTTTACTTACTTATTTATAGGAATGTTAAAACTTAAACATATATGGAAATGGCATTAAAATTTGAAGTACCTATTTAGAAATAAATTTAGGAAAGTTGACTACTGTGATGTTTATTATTAAAAAGATGTAATTATTAATTTTCTGTCTTTAACAGTGTAATATATTAAATATTGAAAAACTGACTCACTCAAGTGACATCTATAATTTTGGTCACACTATCTAGATAATTTTTTTCGAATCACTGTTAAATATTAAAAAAAATATTTATTACTTAAAATATGATGAAGATATACACATGGAATAAAATTATAATAGTATAAGAATAATGATCTTTTACTTTAGAAATTTTCTCTAAACAAAAATCAGAACAATGATCCATTATATTTTTCACAATGAAGTAGCTTTCATCTCGTTTGATAAATAGCTCAATGGTTGTCTAGTTATATTCATATCAATGGTTGTCCTAATAGATTATTAACATAAAGTTTTCACCAAATCAAAGTTTTGATTAAGATCTAATAGAAAATAATTGGGTTTAATTCTTTAAAATAATTACATGAATTCTCTCTTTTGATTATTTTATATAAATAAATGATTTATTATAAAATATATTTCATTTTAAGATAGACATGTCGGGTTGGCTCACCACGAGCCGAGTTGAAAATGAGTGAACTACAAATTTTATAATCCGGTTCAACTCACCACGGATTGATGGAGTAAGTAGGTTGGCTCACCAACTCACACAAAAAGAATTATTTATTTATTAGTATTCAAATATTTAAAAAAAAATTAAGTAAAATATAAATAAAAAAACTATACATTTTTGTCATACTAATTTAGAAAAGATTGTTTATAAGACGGTTGCTTGAATAATTTACTATAAAGATTATAATTAAAGATTAAAGTATCAACATATATAACTTGGCAATCAAATTAATTAAACATTCAAACTATTCAAATACTATTGAGCAACATTATAGCATTTAAAAATATGAAATTGTGAACATATATAATAGAAGTAATAAATAATTATTAAAAAATTTAAAAAAAAATTTAAAAAAATTGTCAAAAAATGTTGGTGGTTAAGTGGGTCAACCCATCTTCAACCCGACTCGAACCCGTTTAACCCGTGGGTTAAGTGAGCCGGGTTGAGTTCAACCAACTTTTAAAAAATTTGAAGTTTTCTCAACCCAACCCGACTCGAACCCGTGGTGAGCCAAGTTAACTCATGGGTTGAAACTTATTTTGACATCTATAAAAAAAAGTTACATTTCTAATGTTTTGGATAATTAAATACATATTAGTTGTTAATAATTGTTACATGTTTATAAAAGAATTACCGAAAGAACTTGTACATAATATCTCGTTGGTACCACATCATGTCATTCTTACTTAAGCAAAATTAGCAGAGAACAAGTGACATTTCACCCTATTTTAACTGTTACATAAAAAAATAAAAAAAACTTTGTAATTTAAAATTAAGCAGCACTAATAATAGGGTAATTAGTAATTAGTTAAATTAATAATGCAACATGAGTGTTAATTAACTCCATTCACATGGTTTCTCATTTCTCAAAATTATTGACTACAAGGCCAGCAATTATTGTGGCAGTCAAAGTGACAAAAATTGGAACTACCAACCCAATCCCTAAAATTGAGTCAAAATAAACACTACCAATGGTCCCCATTTTAAATTTTAAATTTAATAGGATTTATTTGTGGTGAAATATTTTTAATTAAATTATTTATTTCACATGCTTTTCAAAAATATTTACAATATGGGTTTTTTAAATATTTATTGTAAAAATAAATGAATTTGTAACTAAACCAAACTTGAATCAATATTAATAAGAAATACCTCAATGAATAACATAAATAATAATAAGAATGTAAATACTAGTCTTCTATCCTAATTAATATGAAACTCTCTTAATTTATTTTTGTTTGTAACTTTATTTTAAAAGTTATCTAACTATAATATTTTCACTATTATTTGGTATTGAAAGAAAACAAGTTGCTATTTTGACATTATTTTTTTTAATATTGCATTTAGTTTCTTTTGACTTATTTTTTATAAAAACATGTTTAATAAAGATTTAAATACATCTAAATTTTAAGGATCTAGAAGATAACTTAACACTAATAATGGTTTTAATAATGAAACTTTAATATTTTATTCATAAAAAGATCAACCATAAATAGATTTAAAGTTAATCAAATTTCATTTTATAAAAATCATCATCCCTGTAACCTTTTCTAGGATTTCCTTTATCTTCTCTTAACTTTGTGAGCTCGTCCTCTCATTAGTGTGACAATTAGTGTTAAGAAATGGAATTTAAGTATAACAAAACATAATAAAATCAGCTTGTAAGGTGATATTTACACCCACTTATATATTGTAAACTCGTCTTATCTCTAGTCGATATGGAATCTCCAACACAGTCCTCATGCCAAGGCATATACATCTTGAGCGTAAGGCTAAACATTGATGGGTAATCCGATAACGAGTGAAAAGATAGGTTCAACAAACAATAAATTTCGTTAGGATAGGCTTAAACTCATGACTTTGATATACCATGTTAAGAAGTAAACTTTAAGTCTAACTCATACGGTCGTTTGTGGTTAATAATCCCCCTATGCTTTCATCTAGCCCAATTGGTAAATATTATGTTAGTGGAGAAGTTGAACACGCAACCTCTCCCACATTCTAATAATAAGAGTTACAAAGTATAATTTTTTATACTTTTTGTGTGTATAAACCTTGTTTTTAATATGGTATCGAGAGTTAGGTTAGTCAAGAACTTGTGAGTGAGAAAAAACAATTTATTGTGTTCTTTGAAACATTGTTCAGAAAATAGAATGGTGTGAGCGATTCTTCAAAGAGTGAGTTTCTTGAATCATCAAGAACATTAGAAGAAGCTTAGTGAGGGCAATGATTTGAGAGGAAGCCACAGTGGACATGGCTGGAACTGGGAGTATTATATAGGGGGCCTTACCGATCTTTGACGGGAAGTTGTTTGATGATTGGAAGATCAATATGTTAACCATATTTGGCTTCAATGATGTTGCAGAGGTTGTAAATAGTGGTCTTGTGGATAATAGTTAGTAGGGTAGTTGAATGCATAACCTCTCTCACTTTCCCTTTCAACATTACTTAAGCTCAACCTTATAACTCCAACAAATACAATGCATGAGCATAAGTGTATAATGAATATGCTAAAAAACATGTGTTTATTGTCATTACTGTCACTCTCATAATTGTTGATATCAAATATAGAACATTTGTCTAATCGATATTGGACCTAACACAACACAGATTAATGCATTGAATGATAAATTTATTTTTGTTTTCTTCAGATTCCAAGAAACTCTCTTTAAGTGTCTTATTAGCCTCACTGTTATTGTGATTATTTTCTTTTCCTATAAATTGATTGTGAAAGTGCATGCACAGACTCAAACAAACCTTATTTTACGTGTCGAATCAACCTTTAGTTATTGTGGGTATTTTCTTTTCGTGAAAATAAATTGATACGATTATATCCAAGAAAAAGTGTGATCGTTTCTGAATTTGAATCTTCCAGACGACAAAAATAAATCAGAGAAGACAAGGATGGAGGGCGCTACAATCTAGCAGATTGATAAGTTAAATGAAGATTCGTCACAAAGATGTTAATCTTTGATAAGAACCTGAGACATAAGCCAAGAACAGAGAGAATCCTCACTTTAAGGAAATAAAATTTAATATATGACTAAAAGTGTCTACATTACTTTTTGGTACCTTTGTATATATAGGCATATAAGTTTAAGAAAATTTAGAAACTTTAAAAGAAAGCAAAAAGCCCCCAAACATAAAAATATAAACTAATATCTAGAAGAAAACCCAAAGTCCAAAAATATAGAAACATAAATTAATTCTTCTAAAAACTATTTTTCAAATGTGTCAATGATATTCATGTTCTTTAAGTTTCCTCACTCATGACACATAAGCTTCAAGGAGACATGTTTTGATCTTCGACTTTGTCATAAATACTTTAAATTGTAAATGTTTTCCTTAAGTTCTTCTTATATATGTTTAGAAGATTGTCCTCTATCATAAATTACAAAAGTGCTTACATAGATTCTAATAAACTTCTCATTAATTGTCTCATGAGTTTTGTCGTTATTGTGATTATTTTTTTTTCTTAAAAATTAATTGTAAAAGTGTATACAAAGAAGTAAGGTACATCTGGTACTACCGCACCATTTTAAATCTTTGTGAAATTGAAAGAGAATTATAAATACATATTATATATTATATATTTGTGTGTTTGTTTTTTTCTTAATACCTAATTTGTAATAATTTCATTAATAATGTAAATCTACTAAATTAAAATATCACATCAGTAGGTAATTAGTAGGGATACAAATATATTTATTATCCCACAAAAATGAGAGGCACATTTTATACAATAAATTAACATAGATAAAAATAAATACTAACTAAAATTTTCCAAAACCCTAAAATATAATTAAACACACTTTTTGATCCCAGTCATACGTAATTATTTATAATTAAATGGTCATATAGATTTTACATGAGTATACTTACAAATTCTCAATCAACAAAATAATATCTATGATGATATAATAAAAGATATTTGTCATAAAATTAAAAAAATATTTCATGGATTATTTGTAACTAAAAAAACGGTTACAATTTTTTTTCAATTATTATAAAGAGACAATAACACACTTTTTGAATATATATATATATATATATATATACATATATATATATATATATATATATATATATATTATAAATATATATAATATTTAACATGTTTGTATAATAACCGATGGAAGTTTCTTAAGAGGTATAAAATCAGAAAAGAAAAACATTAAATAAGACATGAAAGTAATGAAATGTAGTAATCTATAATTAATCTTAATTTATGGAAGAGAATATATATTAAAAAATGTGTTAACATCCTCCATGGTTGCAACATAGGTCCTAAAAGAAAACAAAAACAAGAATTTGGGTGTGTTATTATTATTGATTAAAAATAAAAATGAAAAAGAAAGAATTGAAAGGGAATGAATAAGTGTCTGAAAAGAGAATTAAAGATAGGATATGTTTGTGTGTCAAAGATTCCTTTGATTTTTGAGGTCCACCACCATTTCTCAATCATCTCTCTTTTTCTCTTCCACCTTCCCCACAAAGTCCTTATACCCTTTTGCTTTAACAACAGTGCTAATCATTTTTTCATTTTCCAAATTAACAACAATGCCATAATTAATTTTACCTTTTCAAAATTATTTATTTTTTCATTTATGCAATCAAAAAAATTGGATCTTTTTGTAACTATTCTCCTTCTCTTCTTCCTCTTTTTCCTCTTTCTTCAACAGCACAATCATTTCTATATTTTGGGACAATTATTTCTAAACACACAACAAAGCACAACACAACACAGCCAGAGAGAGAGAGACAGAGACAACAAACAACTGATACCAACAACATCAGCATGGTGAGAAAACATAGTGGGATCAAATTCCATTAACCGAGAAAAGGAAAAAAAAAAAAAGGAGAACCAACAAAAACCCATATAACTGGTTGGGTCGGGTTCGGGTTTATCGGATCCGTTTCTCTGGTTCCAACCGTTGATGTTGTTGCTGTCGCGGTGATTATAGTGGTCGGGGTTGTTCTCTTTCAGGAATCTCAATAATTCATTGTTTTCTAGGTAAACTCATTCATCATTCTCTCTCTTTTGTCTCTTTCTCTCCCTCTCTCTCCCTCTCTGCTTTTTAATTTTTTATTTTCTCTATTTTTTGTGTGTTTTTACCTCGTTTGTTTGATGATTTAAACGATTCTGAAACAATGTTGTTGTTCGTTGCGTTTGATGAATTGGGTCGTGTTTTGTCTGTTCGGATTGGGTTCCTTTTTGTCCCATTTGTGTTTTTTTTTTCTTGTTGGGAGGAGCGGAAGAAGAAAGAAAAATAGGATCTTTTTTTAATCTATAACTCCGAGACTTTGTCAAATGGTGAATGAGAAAAGTGGGGGGCATGGATTTTTGAAATTTTTATTGTTGAAAGCGTTGTCCTTGGTGATTCATGTTGGCAGGGTTGTCCTTTATTTTGTCAGCCAATTAAGCAAATTGCATATATGTCTGTAAACAAAATCATTTGCTTTTTTTCTTGTCATTTTTCGTTGCAGGAGCTGAAGGTGGGGTTTCTATGTTTTTGCCTTATTTTCAGAAAATTTTCTGTTTTCAGGTGAGGTGTTCCTGGGGTGAGGTCTGAATGGCTGGGATTGATGATAATGTTGCCCTTTCTGGCGATTGGGGTCTTGCTAGCCCAAGTCCAAGAACATTTTTCTCTAGAATGTTGGAGGAAGAAAATGTAACAAGATCAATCTCAGAGCATTCTGGGAGTGGTAGAACTGGGGAATTCTTTTCAGGACCACATGAGCCTAGTGAAACAGGAAAGGGAAACATGCAGGATGCAGCACAAGATGGAGATTCTGTAGCCCAATTGAGTTTTCAGACTGAGCAAAAGCCTAACTCCAGAGGTGGTCTTGTGGAAAGAATGGCTGCTAGAGCTGGATTTAATGCTCCTAGGTTGAACACTGAAGGCATTAGATCTACTGATCTTTCACTCAATTCTGACATTCAGTCTCCTTACTTGACCATCCCACCAGGTCTCAGTCCTACTACACTTTTAGATTCTCCAGTGTTCCTTGCAAATTCACTGGTGAGCTCTGTTTTTTTGTGCTGTTTTTTGTTTATCAAGTTTGTTTTTTATTCTTTCAAACCTCAAGAATATAGGATAGATCCTAGATTTGGCTGTTAGCATGCTACGCTACACTACAAAGCACACACTGTTATTTCTTCTGATGTCTGTGTCTTGTAGGATAGACAACAGTTTGCATGACTGTGTATTTAATTCCTCCATGTAGTACTTTTGTCTTAGTTTGGACAACCTGAGGATTCATACTATGTCATTTCTTCAACTTGTACAATGGTTTTGTTATGTGATCTCAAGTTTTCCTTTGGATGACCCTTTCTGTTTCACTTCCTGGAATTTTCATGTTTTCATTTTCTTCCTTTTGTTTCTTTTCTGTCCTTTCTTAAACTCCTCAAATTTCATTAGGGGCATGCTGTTTGTTTAATATGTTATATCTTTTCTGACATCATAATTTTGAAGTATACTCTGGAACAGCTTAAAAAAAATCATGTCCCATTGTGACTTTTTCGTTTTTCAATATACTTTTTGTGCAGTAGTTGGTGCATTCAGACATAGAGTTATATCTAAATATATGTTGGTACTTCCAACTTTGAAAAAAATGATGGGTAGGACCCTGTTGTCTTGGTAATGGTATGTGACTGTGCTTATTATTCGATTTGATTTTCATTTTATAGTGTTACTCACATTTTCTAACATGGAAATTATAAATTGCTTTGGTTCTTACTGCCCTGCATGCTGTGAAATGAGGCACTTTTTTTATGTTCTTTCTACACAAATGGTGTCAAATTTAGATTTTAGGTTCTTGAGTTGTCACTTTTCCTTTTACTTTATGCCAGATGGATCAATAGTGGTTATCTGCTGTTGTAGGAAATTGATACCTGGTTCTGTTGACGTTGTTCTGCTTCCTATTGAGCTATGAATTTATGTAATTTCAGGCACAGCCATCTCCAACAACTGGAAAGTTTCTGTTTATGTCAAATGGCAACATGCGGCACTCAGAATTATCATCTGATGCTCCAGAAAAATGTAAAAATAATGGCTTTGATGATATCTATACATCATCCTTTGCTTTCAAGCCTGCAACAGACTCAGGCTCCTCTTTCTATCATGGTGCTGGAAGAAAAGTAAGCACATTCTAATAACTTTTTTATTACCAACATTTATATACTATTTTCTGACAAAATTCCCATGTCATTAGCACACATTTTTATGCAATTATTGATATTTAGATTCAAATTAGATATAGTATGGAGTTGTATGTAGTGAGTTGACACTTGATAGTATGTCTTGGCAATGATATTTATATCTGTTTCTCCTTTTTGGTCATTTAGTCTGTCCTCTGTTTTGCAGATAAATCCAACTACACTTCCTCAACAATCCCATCCTGGTATTGAGGTTTCAGCTCAGTCAGAAAATTCTTTTCATTCTCAAAGTGTCGATGCTGTCAAAGTTCAAACTGAGAACAAAAATGGTCTTCATCTTCAGGCAGACTTTGCCGAATCGCCTCCTGAAAAGGATATTAAAATGTTTCGAGCTGATCAAAGGGCTTTTGATGCTGTTGGTGGTGGCATTGAACATTCTACCCCAGTTGAAGAGCATGGAGATGAAGAAGGAGATCAGAGAGGCAATGGAGATTCAGTGACTGGTGGCGTTGGGGGTGCACCATCTGATGATGGATATAACTGGAGAAAATATGGCCAAAAACAAGTGAAAGGCAGCGAGTACCCTCGAAGTTACTACAAGTGCACACATCCAAACTGTCAAGTTAAGAAGAAAGTAGAACGATCCCATGAAGGCCACATAACTGAGATCATCTACAAGGGAACACACAACCATCCAAAACCTCCTCCAAGTCGCCGATCAGGTATAGGTTCGGTTAACCCTCACACTGACATGCAAGTTGACAACCCTGAACATGTTGAACTACACAATGGTGGTGACGGCGACATCGGCTGGGGTAATGTGCAAAAGGGAAACATAGTTGGAGCTGCTAACTGGAAGCATGAAAACCTTGAAACAACATCATCAGCGTCTATTGGCCCCGAGTACTGCAACCAGTCCACCAATTTGCAGACGCAAAATGGTGGTACTCTCAATGATTCAGGAGAGGCAGTTGATGCCTCGTCTACTTTTTCTAACGAAGAAGATGAAGATGATCAAGGCACTCATGGTAGTGTATCATTAGGTTATGATGGGGAAGGAGATGAATCAGAGTCTAAGAGAAGGTACTTACATACCATTAGCTTTTATTTTTCATTCAAAAACTGATATTTCTCTGTCTTACCTATTGAAATCAATGATCTATTTTCTCAGGAAACTGGAATCATATGCTGACCTGAGTGGAGCTACTAGAGCCATCCGTGAGCCTAGAGTTGTTGTACAAACTACCAGTGAGGTAGATATCCTCGATGATGGTTATCGGTGGCGCAAGTATGGACAAAAAGTTGTCAAAGGAAATCCCAACCCAAGGTGGTCATTCTACAACAGAACAATACATAATTTCTTTTGGGGTCAAAATCTGAATGTAGTTGTTTTTCTGCAGGAGTTACTACAAGTGCACAAATGCAGGCTGCACAGTAAGGAAACATGTGGAGAGAGCATCACACGATCTTAAATCCGTGATCACCACTTATGAGGGAAAGCACAACCATGATGTTCCTGCTGCTCGTGCCAGCAGCCATGTCAATGCTAATGCTTCCAATGCCAACCAAGCTTCCGGTGTTCTTCACAGCCATGTTCATAGACCTGAACCATCACAAGTACACAATGGCATGGGAAGGCTTGAGAGGCCGTCCCTAGGCTCGTTTAACCTACCCGGAAGACAGCAGCTAGCTCATTCCCACGGCTTCTCCTTCGGCATGAACCAACCGATGCTATCAAATCTGGCAATGTCAGGGTTAGGCCACATGCAAGCCAAGCTCCCTGTCATGCCTGTTCATCCATTCTTGGCACAGCAACAACAGCAAAATCCTTCAAACGATTACGGTTTCATGATGCCAAAGGGAGAGCCAAATGTGGAGGCTATTCCTGAACATGTTGGTGGCCTTAACCTGCCAAATGGCTCATCAGTGTACCAAGAAATCATGAGTCGCATGCCCCTTGGACCTCACATGTAAAATTTCATTCCCTGATTCTTTCTTCAAAGAAAACACCAATGATTTTACATCTTATAACATACATATATATAATATATACATGTGTAATGCTCGGGCATACATAGGTGAACTTTTTCATTATTAGACTGTCATTATAATGTTTGACATTCTTCATCACATGTCAAAGGTATATGTTGGTTATTTTGCTGATTTATTGCATTCAACAAATCCAGGTCAAATTCAGAAACAGTGGCTATGACACACTGAGGTTTTGTTTAATTGAGAATTATTCTTGATAGAAACTATGCTTATTAGATTCAACATCGACCAAGACACTTGATAGAATAATTTGATTATGTTTTGCAGTATCTTTGACAAATTATAACCATATTTGATTCACTGACATCACTCTTTTGTCTAAAGCGAGAAAAAAGTCTGCATTGTTATGACTTGTTTTGCATCTTGTTAGTAATAGAATAGTTTAACCTGAAAATTTAAAAAACGTAATTGAGATTCCTATTGTTGTTGAATATTTTGGTTTTAAATGTTTGAATATAATTAGTTTATGTTGTTTTTAGTCAAAATTCAATTACAAATCATGAGGGCCAATAACGTATGTTTCCACTGACAACATTTTCTATGGCAAGTTTTGTCAAACAAAATCTAACTTTCACCCATCGAATGTCCACAAAGGTATTTTAGTTTTCTTACCATACAATTTGGCTAAATTTCATTTTGATAATTCTGTGCCAATCTTCTGAAGTTACCCTTGAAGTACTTGTTGCCCCAAACACTAGCCTTTGAGTAGCTTGTGTTGTGATGCTTGTTTTGGCCTAAATCAAGATCCTTATAGTTGAAGTAGGAAGCTCTAGGAGATTTTGACACATAAGGAGTCATGTATTTGTAAATCATTTTAGCCCATTCTTCATGCTTCTTGGATGCTTCCTTGCTATTCACTTCCCACTTCACCAAGTACTGTATGTTATACAAGTTTCCCTTTCTGTGGGGAAATGGGGTTTCAGATTCTGAAGTTTCATTCATTCTACCACCATATGGATCCATTAACAGCATGGCTAATGTATCTTCCTCAGAAACAATTTTCCAAGCACCTTCTAGGCCAGTTTTTGGTATTGGCTCCTTTACAAAATCAGACTTGGCCTTGAAAGAGCTTTTATATGAGGTAGTTCTGTTGAGCAAGAGTTCTAAAGGGTCATCTTTGTTGAATCCACCAAAGAACAAAACTGATTGAATCCAACTCATCTCAGTGCAGTCTTTGCCCTGCAATCCCAGTTCTTGAAAACTCTCATTCATCAGTGGTATCAACCTCTCTATTCCTCCAAGGAAGAGAGAGTTGAAGGTTGCTTTAAATGTTTTTGATTTGTCACCACTATTCTGAGCAACTACTCTCTCTGATGAAAAGATCCTCATGCTGTTCATGTGCTGTGTATTGCCACCTGTGAATAACATTGTTGGCTCATTCCTCCAATGTTCTTTCAACATTGAACACTGTAACAATAGGTGGAACTCTGACCAACCTGATCTTCCATGCAAGGATGACTCCATAGCTGGTAGCACTACCTCCTCTTATGGCCCAGAAAACATCTTCTCCCATTGATTTTCTATCATGAATATTCCCATTTGCATCAATGATGTAAGCATCAACAACATGGTCTGCTGCCAGGCCATGTTTTCTCAACATGACACCCTGTCCCCCTCCACTGATATGTCCACCTATCCCTACACTTGGACAGGTTCCTGCAGGAAAACCATGAACTTTACTAGCCTTTGAGATTTTGTAGTAAAGTTCACCCAATGATGCACTAGCCTGAACCCAAGCTGTTTCATCAGCAAGGTTAACTTGAATGGAACGCATGTTGATGAGATCAACCATCACAAATGGGTCCTTACTAATGTATGATGGCCCTTCATAATCATGGCCACCACTTCTGACTCTAATCTGCAACCCAAGTTGTCTGCTGCATCTGATGCCTGCTTGAATTTCTAATTCATGGAAATGTGTCAGAATGATAAGAGGCTTCCTTGAAGAATTCAACCATCTAGGATTCTGTTCCAATGATTCCAACACTGGTGTATACAGTGAGGAGGATGTGGTGAATATTATTTTTTCAATGGATTCAGAATTCCCATCAAGTTTTGTCATCAAGCATTCATTGAATTTCTTCTCAACCAAGGTAGAAGCTGCACATGAGATTGGCAGAAGTATCAGAAACACTGCAAGATAACTCATTTAACCTGAAAATAGATTAAAAATAGAATAGTTTAACCTGAAAATTTAAAAAACGTAATTGAGATTCCTAGTGTTGAATATTTTGGTTTTAAATGTTTGAATATAATTAGTTTATGTTGTTTTTAGTTAAAATTCAATTACAAATCATGAGGGCCAACAACGTATGTTTCCACTGACAACATTTTCTAAGGCAAGTTTTGTCATTTCACCCATCGAAAGTCAACAAAGGTATTTTAGTTTTCCTACCATACAATTTGGCTAAATTTCATTTTGATAATTCTGCAATGACTAGAATTAATTTTGAAACATTTTCCACTTAAAGGGGGAATTCATTGATGTCAGGTACATATAAGTCAATTTTATATATGGGAAAATGTAAACCAATCTTACACAGTCATTGTATATTTTTTCCTAAACTTTGAAATTATGCAGAACTTGGCAGTATCATTTTCCAGTCTTCATCCTAAAATTCTGATTAAAGAATTCAGAATTCGCCACTAATTTGAACACACACAAACAATCACAGGAACTATGAGCTGTTTAGATACAAATTGAAAAACAAGAACAAGAAGCAACAAGAGAACAGAAACTGATAAAATCATGAAAAGTGTGAGTGTGAATGTGAATCTCACAAACCTAACTGAGGAGGTAGAGTTGTGGTCCATCCATGCATATAATGTGCATCATCATCGATTCCCTTCCCTATGAAAACTTCCAACTCCAACACCCCTCAACAAATTCTTACATCATGTCTGAATGCACCCACAATATTTGTAACAACATTCAATCAATGCAAGATCATCTTTCCAAAGTTGGTCAAAACAAAGTCTGAACCTCAAGTGTTCGTTTGCAGATTGGTCAATTAGTTGTGCCTTTCCAAAAACCAGATAAACCATGCATCCATTTCTAGCTGGCTAGAAGCTCCAACAATCTTACCTTCTTTTACATTTTCAAATAAAATGCAAGTTTTTTTTTTTTTTACCTCAACTTAATGTACTTTTAAATTGAATCTGTGAGAACATGTATAATATGTTAGAACCCAATAGTAAGAAAGAGGAGTTGGGAGTCCAAATTTTCTATCTTTTCTAACAAATGCAAAGTTTACTTTAGATAACTGAAGCAAGGACCTAAGAACAATTTTAAAGGGAGCTGCATAACTTATTTTGCTGTTATGCAGTTCATCTTAACCACAGTTTTTCATAAAACTTCATTTTCTTAGATCAACCATGGCTTTATTAGGAATTCATTCATATCAAACAAATTCTTATGCAAAACATCAAACTTTTCTGTTGACTTGAAATTAGTTAATCTAACACAGTAAATTGAAATTTCTGGTAAAATAATACAGGAGACTGCTTTTAAACTATGTATAACTATTATATCAAATGTGATAAAAGATAATCACAAAGATAATATAAAACAGTTCAACCAGTTTTAAAACACTACTAATCAAATGATCAACCACAAGTTTGACAATGGTGTTAGGAAGTGAATGAAGTAAGTCAATGAGAGAATCAAGTTGCATCCCATCAACCAGATTTTACTTTCCGGAACACACTAAATCAATTTCAGAAATATTTTTCCAAATCACAGTTTTCCTACCTCTACTACCTGTGATGGGGTGCAAGAAGAAATTTGATGGGGGTGCTGGAAGAAATTTGAGGATTCAAAGTCTCAGATTTTAACAAGTTCTGGTTATCTTACAAAATCTAAATATGATATTTATCAACTAGAAAAAACCTCAAAGGATATTAAGTATAACTAACATGAAACCTGATAATAATTTAGCTATTTTAACAAACTAATGTAATCTTTTTGAATATATGAAACTATTGTTGGAATACAAATCCAAGAGAGTTTAGAAGTTTAAAGTCTAAGAAGTGTGGAAAAGCCAAAAAAGTATATCTAAAAATGAAATACAATATTGAATAATAAATTTTAAAATATGATTATATTTATCAATAAATTAAAATGTTTAAAAGTTATGTTCATTAATATATGAAAAATTTGAAAAAAAAAATAGCATAAAAAATTGAAGAGTGTGTGAGAGTTGAGAAGGCCAAAATATTAAAAACATAGAAAAGGAGAAAACTAATGTTGTAAAGTTGAAAAAAGTTTAGATTAATATTATTGAACGTATGAATTCATATTTATTAATAAACTGAAATGCTTGAAAATAGTATTTATAATTATATAAAAAGTTTTAAATGATAAAAGTAAAAACAATAATATTTAGAGGAAATATAATAAATATTGACACATATATTTTTAGTATAATAAAAGAAATTACCATCTTAATAGAAAAAAATTATGAAGTTTTTGTCTTTAACAATTAATGTAGATATTTATTAAAAGAAAATTAACATGTTAATATGTGTTTATCTTTGAAGTAATTAATATCGATTTTAATTTAAAAAACAAAAAATAAAAGGTAAAAATTTATATCAACGTTGATTACATTATTAATATTAATTTCTCCTTTTATAAAAACACGTAATAATTAATAAATATTAAACTTATGCTAGATTATATTAATTATTATTAGAGTTTAAATCAAATTAACGAAACTATATTAATTATTATTAAAGTTTAAATTAAATTAACAGAACTAAAATTTGTGTATTAACATTATATATTTTTTATACTAAAAATGAAATATCTTTGTAGTCAACTATTTGTTAACGTTTATAAATGAAAAAGTGATTAATTTAATGATATTTATTAATAATACAAAATTTTTGAAATTAGAAGCAAGTAGAATGTGCGAATGTTATGTTTAAAACAATAAAAGAATTTAAAAGTAGAAGGTTTGAAAAATATAAAAGGATAGAAAATAAAGCTTTAAAATAATGAAAATGGTAAGAATGATGAATTATAAAGGGTTAAATATGATTTTGGTCCCTTAACTTTCAGTGAATTTTGAAATTAGTCTATTTCGAAACTTTGGACCAATTCAGTCATTCATCTCCGGAAATACGTGGATTTAGTCATTTTAATCAAATTTTGTTAGGTTTATTTGATATTTCCTACGCATTTCAGGATTTTATTTGAGTTGTTTATACAGTTTGACACATTTTTGCTTTAATGTTAGGTCAAATACTATTATGAAACGTGCTTGAAATGTCAAATAAACTTAATAAAAGTTTATTAAAAGGACTAAATCCATGTATTTTAATCGAAAGATTGAAGATTAAATTGGTCAAAAGTTTCAAAATAGACTACTTCCAAAATTCATTGAAAATTAAGGAACCAAAAATATATTTAACCTAATTATAAACAATGATTTAGTCAATATTGTAAGGCCCAATTATTTTGCCCCAATATTTTAGGGTTGTCTTAAACCAGTTGGGCCTAAAGGCTGGCCCATAGGGTGTCAAGGCCCCTAAAGCAGCCAAGGTCTCCTATTCAGCTCTTACTCTTGCAAACAGCCCCTTCTCTTACGCTCTCATTTCTTTTCAGAAGCTCTGCTAGGGTTTCGAGACTCATTCATCTTCAAGCGAGTTCAACTCATTTTTCCACTACGTAAGTTGATTCTTCTCCGTATGTTCTTTGCTTTCAGCGTTGTAGTCGTGTTTCTAACTAGGGTTCACATTGGTAACCCGTCTTAAACCTGTTCCGTTGTTTTTCAGCTTTCGAGTCTGTTTCTAGAGTTGTTGTGCTCACTGCTTAGCATCAAAGTACTTTTGCTAGCTATTTCCAGGTAAGGGAAGCTAGGGTTCATTATTTTATTCGATTTCTCTGGTGTTTTGATTCTATTTATTGGTTTGAGATGCTTGGTTGACGTTATCATTGCTTGAGAACTGTTAAAATGTTGATTTGGTTTGAAATGGCTATCTGTGCACGCGAGAACAGTGGAGAACTTTGATAATCTTGCCTAGGCGAGCCGATCTCGTTCAAGCGAGACTATCAGAGGCTGCTCCCTAGAACCTGCGCAAACTGTCGCTCAGGCGACGTGCCCCTATTTTGAGTGAGAGCTCATCTCGCTCAGGCGAGGAGGTCTCGCCTAAGCGAGAGGACGCGAAGGCCCTGTTCCGACTTTTCGAGCTCTCGCCTAGGCAAAAGGAGCTCGCCTGAGCGAGAGAATCCTCTTGCCAGAGTGAGACCTTTCTGCCTGAGCGAGGAGCTGGGTGAGAGTGCGTATTGTTATGTTTTCTGCTATGTTCTTTTATGTTTGCCACATTTTTGGGTGAATTAATGTGTTAAAAGTATGGAATGAGTGATGTACATGTATGGGATTGATTCATGGATTAAAAAAGAGGAGTTTGGTATGGTGTTGGTATGAAATATGAATGAAGTTTAGTTATAAAGTTTGGCACAAGATTGGTATGCATGATAAGTACCTACTTGATTGGTGAAATAGGATTTAAATGTGGTTAGGGCGCAATTCCACGATAGTTTTGTGGTGGTGCCTCATTGGTTAGGGCGTAATTCCATGAGCCTTTAGGTGAGACCTCATGGTGGTGCCTCGGTTGATCGAGACGTAATTTCATGACCCCTATTAGTGGGAGTTCATGGTGGTGCCCCATCTATATAATTTAGTAAGGATTCAAGGTAAGGATTGCATCCTGACACTCTAAAGAGTCAGTTAGTCTCACATAGAGCGTACTGACTCTAGTGGTGAGAGTAGCAGGAGGCGTGGAACCCATTAAGGGCTAACCTTGTGTTGGGGGGTTGAGACACCGGAAATATTTAGCTCGGTAAAGTAGTAAAAGCCACCACAAGCACAAGCATCCACTGGATCTGACTAATTATATGTATCCAAATGAGTTATGTTTGAATCTTAGTGTATTGTTTGTAAGTCATAACATAATTGGTTGACTTATGCATCTTGAACTATAAAATTGTATGTGCGGTATGATAAATTGTTTTCTGCTCTAGCTTACCCTTTTGTTTGTTGTATGTCTTGCTTGTGTGGTTCTCTCCTTTTGCGATGATCATCAATTTATTGATGTGAGTAGATGCGAGTAATCATCGTGGCCAACATGGTGATGGAGGTTTCGCTACTTAGTCATCTGGACTTGGGCTTTGCTCATTATGTCTTTTGTTAAGGTTGTGGCCCATGTATTACATTATTTAGTACTGTATTTTGGATACTTTAAACTTTTTACCCTATTCTGTACTGACATCGTGGTGTGCCTAAATTATTGTTCTAAAAGTACTTTGAATGGGATAATATTATACTCCATCGATCTTGCTTCTTATATTTTACTATGTGACATTTTCTTTAATTAGCTTTATTAATTAAATAGGGTGTTACAAATATAAAGCTTGAGATATATGATTGTCCATATATAAAGCTAGTGATCTTGAGTTGTAATGTCTAAAATGTCTTCGAAAATATAAATTGAAATGTTTGAAAGTAATCTTCAAAAGTATATGTCAAAATGTTTGAAATGCGCTATTTTTTTCTAGGTCAAAGGCTATTTCAAGTGAAACTATATCAAACTATATCATTAGATTAAATAAAAGTGAATAATAAATGGCTGAAATTTGTAATCTTAACAACACAATTTCTCCAATTTGAACACAAAAATTAAAATTGTCTTCTTTAAATAATAAATAAATTAAAAAATGAAAAAAAAAGGTTAATATCTAATTTGGTGTTCTAATTTTATTTAAATTTTTTAAAAGACCTTTAATTTTTTATTTGTTCAATTTATTTAGTCTTTTCCATTAGATTGACATTAACGTTGTGTCCGTACAGTGTCACATGTCATGTTATTGTCACATGACATTGCTTGTTTTCAATTTTGTTCCCTTATTTATAATTTTGATCCAATATGTTCTTCTATTTTCTTTTAAATGAAGCAATTTGGTCTTTCTCTAATTTGAGACCAAATTAGTTCAAATTATTCCACCTAAATATTCAAATTATTTTTTTATATTTTTACATAAAAAATTTCTATTTAAACTTCTAATTTTTTTAAATATTAAAAATGTAAAGATAATTACAACTTTTATATATATATATATATATATATATATATATATATATATATATATATATATATTTATATTTACATGATACTTTTTAAAAAAAAAATTATATATCAAATCACTCCATCTAAATATTTTAATTATTTTAATTTACATTTTAAATAAAAATCATCCATATTTAAACTTATAATATTTTAAAAATATTAGAAAATGTAAATATAAAGTGACACTTGTCACAATAAAAATATTTGTCACATTGAACATTTAAAAATTACACGTGACACCTTACATTTACATTTTTAATATTTTAAAAAATTATAAGTTTAAATAGGGATTTTTTTATGTAAAAATATAAAAAGAATAATTTGAATATTTCGGTGGAATAATTTGATATATAAATCTTTAAAAAAGTATTTTAGCATGTTTATATAAGTTGTAATTAAGTTTAGTTATTAATTTAATCTCAAATTAGAGAAGTACCAAATTGTTTCATTTTAGAAAAAAAAAAGAGAACCAAATTGGATGAAAATGATAAATAAAGGGACTAAATTGAGAATAAGCACCGAGATGAAACATGATACAGATAGAGATGACAAATAAATTTGTCCCTATGGGTATTGTCCGAAACCCATCATCGTTTTGACGGGGAATCTCCACATTGACTGAGTATGGGTAAGTATGGAGAATCTCCGACTTTTTCAATTGGGTATGGAGATGGGTATACGGATGTACATATCCCCGTCATAATACCCGTCCCCGTTTAAATTATTAAAATATTTCCAATTAATTAAATAACCATATATATATATATTGTTTTTTATTTCTTCTAATTACTTGGTTTGTCATGAAACTCATTCGCATTTCAAAATATATTTTTCATCTTATCATAACATTTATGTAATTATGTTAAAAAGATGTATGTCAATTAAATTTTTTTATGTCTAACATTTGAATATTTATATTATTTTTTAATATTTTTATTTATTGTATATTTTTCTTTTCAAATTAGAATGTTTAATACTCTCAATTTAAGTATTTAATAACAAAAACCTTTTGTTTACTAGATAATATAAACAAAAAAATCATTTACTTATTATTCTTATTATTAATTTTAATTTCATTTGAATAACTCTTTTGTTTCACTAAAACAATTTTTTTTATTTCTAAACTACTAAGTATATATGTTGATATATGAAAAGTTTTCTTAAATCTATCAGATATTTCATACCCTTAATTATATATTTGTTTTCCTTTGTGCGATTTCTTTCAATAGTCTCTCAAATTGTTTGTAAACATTTATTAATTTTTTAATATTTTTATTTCTTGTTTATTTTCATTATGTAGAATACTATTTTGATATATTTTATTTAATTATTTTTTATTTTCTAACTCTTTATCAATCATACTGTAATTTTGTCACTATAATTGTATAAATAATTTTTATTTACTACAATATAAAAAATTAATGTAATTGTCATGAATATTTTTTTTTATCACCATCTAACATAATTGAAGTTCAAAAGATACAAGATCTATGTCAAAATTTTATTATTATGATTATTATTTTTCTTTGCATCATTTTGATCAAGTAATGTATTGTAAATTTTATTACTGTATAAAAAAGAGATTCATTAGAATTTAAAAGATTGAAGTAAACAAACATTTAAAATACATTTTAATTTGAATATTTGTTTTCCTTTTATATTTTTTAAAACATATTTTTAAATTTTATCAACTAGGTTTCATTAATGTTTCCAAATTTAATAAATGTGTTGGTTCTCATGAAATTTTATTTGGTATTATAATCTAAAATATAAGCAATTATAATTTATTTTAAACTTTTATTATGATTATTATTTGTATCATTTTGATCAAATGATGTATTATAACTTTTATTAGTATATAAAAAAGAGATCCATTAGAATTTAAAAGATTGAAGTAAACAAACATTTAAAATATATTTTAATTTGAATATTTGTTTTCCTTTTATATTTTTAAAAAAATATTTTTAAATCTTATCAACTAGGTTTCATTAATGTTTGTAAATTTAATAAATGAAATTTTATTTGATATTATAATCTAAAATGTAAACAATTATAATTTATTTTAAAGTATTTGATATCGAAGAAACAACCATCCTTCTAATATTGAATATTTGATAATATTATGTTTCCTTTATTATAATTTTTTTTTATTTTATAAAAATTAGTTAAAATTAATATTGAAGTAGTAAGAAAATGAGTATGAATATGGGTACGAGATTATACTGTTACCGGGTGGGGATGTGGATAAGATGAAAGTTTGATAACGGTTGGGTTTGGGTATGAAGATGAATTTTTTTTACGGAAATGGATATATGATGCGAAACCCGTGCCCGCCTCGCCTCGTTGCCATCTCTTTGTACAGTCACGACATTAAAACCAACTTAACAAAAAAGGCTAAATTAAACATTTTAAAAAAATTAAAAGACTAAATTAAACAAATAAAAAATTAAATATATTCTTAAAAATTCAGATAGAATTAGAGTCCTAAATTATATATTAACAAAAATTAAGAAGTTTTGATTTGTATGCCTCTGCAGTGCTGACATTGCAAATGTGGGACACAACCAAAAACAAAAACTTGTCCCAAAATCATAATCACCGCTGAACCTTCAAAACCCAAACCCAACCTCTTGTTTCACATTTATCCAATATCATACCACACTTTCCATTTCAATCTCATCCTTCTTCTCTGCACACTTCAAAACCCAAATTCCAACCTCTTCTGCAAGTCAATGGCAGCCACGCCTTCTCTCACTGGTGCCTTGTCAAACTCGCTTGGACTCCGTGACTGGAGAAACCATGCCCCTTTGTCAACTTCTCTCTGTCAGTCTTTCTCTTCATTCATTTTCATTTGGGTCATTTCTAGATTCGTAAAAATTGCAACTTTTTTGCGGTATCTGTGCCAGTGTCTTTGTTTTTGTCATGCTTGGGTTTTGGGGTTTCAATTAGTTTGTCTAAATTGTTGTACTATTTTCTTTGCTTACTTTTAATTTTCAAGGGGTTTATCTATGTGTGGCTTTTTTGGGTTGTTGGGGGAGGAGATCTTGTTTATATTGATGTGTATATGATGATGGATAGATGGATGATGTAATTCTTCCATGTTTAAATGCCCCTTTTTCGTTCATTTTGTTTAGAGTGAAACCAACATCAAATTATGAAAATGAACTGGAGTTATTGAGAGTTTGGTCGGGTTTTTGTTCATATAGTTGTCTTTTAATTCAGAATGCAGTTAAGGCTTGATTGAAAATTTGCCCTTCTTGATTGAGAATATGTTTACTTATATGATATAGTGATGAACTAGAACATTGTAAGAGTTTATGCAAGGTGAGCCCATGTTTGCTTTTGATTCACAAAATTGAATTGTTATCCAAAAGTTACTCATAGTTGGCTGTTGTTAAATAGGTAAACTAAGCTCCAGCTCAAATATAGTTGATGTAAAGATACTATCTCGGTGTGGTTGTCGGAAAGTTGGACATGGCCAAAGAGGTTTCCAGTTATATGCCTTATTTGGAGGGAAGAAAGACAATAATGGAAAAAGTGATGATACTCCTTCTAAGGTTAGTGTTTTCGTGCGGTCAATTTCATGTTTATACTCACAGGATCACATATATGCTTTTGTATCCATCTTTCTCCGTGGATTACTTATTTCATTCACATTCAAGATAATGGTTACTGGACATAAATTTTATGCTATTTGAAAAATTTGTATGAACTGATATGATTTTGATGCTGTGTCCATGTCTTGGACACAACACTCTCTAGCAAGAGGTAATATTTGTAAAATGTAGAAATACTTTTGTTTAGGGTACTCCCTACACAAACATGCTCCTTTTATAAGAAATAAGGAATCCGAGTCTCTATAGTACCTACTATCAACTATAAGAGACCCTAAACAACTTTGTACTTCATAATGGCAAGAAAGAGAGATAACCACATCCAAATGAAATATACGATTAAATGTACTAATACAAACAATATTTGGCCCAAAGATATTGATGGTAATCCATACTTGTTGGAAAAACATCAACGGTAAACCATACTTGTTGGAAAAACATCACCGGAAAAATGTTGGCAGTGAAAAATACTCACTGCAGAACTTTTGCAATGAGCAGAAACACCAACCGGAAAAAACTCAACGAAAAAAGAAACTCATTAGAAAAATGTCGGTGGTAGACATTACAGACATTTAAATAATGCGAATGATGAACAGTAACTCCAGAAGTGAAAATTAGCTGGTGGGGAACAACAGTGCTGACGGTAAACAGTAATGCCGACTATGAACAATGACACTAGTGGTGAACAAAAATGTCGGGTTTAGCCAGTGACTATGATGGCAAGCCAAGAATAGTGACTTTTAAGGAAAAAACCATAAACATACATGATTTTTCTAAAATATTTATGCCTATAAGCAATGAGCTTACAAGGAAAGCATGGATCTGGGTGTCCTTTTTGATAGGCTCTTGGTATCATGCTGAGAAGAGAGAAATTGAGAAGAAATATAATGAATTCCATGTGTTGTGTATACACATGAGTATTCTTATTCACAATGAAGAATAGAATAGACACAAAATAAGGAAAAAATCAATATGGTTCCTTTCAGCCACAATGTAAAACAAAATAGACCTTGCACTTCTCCTGATAATGTCATCAGTGCGACAGAGGGTCAGTTCTTCCATGGCGACATTGACAGAGGAAAAGTCCAGTTCATCTAACTTTAATAAAAAAATTATGGGTTTTACAGATTTGTGAAGTTTTTCCCTCGTGGCTTCTCTTTTTGCTGTGATGGTTTCTCTGCAATCTGCTATGCTGCTTAGAGATTGTGAATACAGGAATGTAATATTCCTATGTATTTTTGTTGAGTTCAAAAAAATTCTTCTGGATATTTATAGTTGATGATTTATTGTGGAATCGTTCTAGGCAGGAATTCTTGGAAACATGCAAAATCTTTACGAGACTGTGAAGAAGGCACAAATGGTTGTCCAAGTTGAAGCAGTGCGGGTGCAGAAAGAACTTGCAGCGTATGGCTCTCTTATTATACAATTTTAGCTTTGCTTGTTTTCTTTTTATAAACAAGCGTTTGTTCCATTATGCAGAGCAGAGTTTGATGGTTATTGTGAGGGTGAGTTAGTGAAGGTATGGTTTTTGTTCTCTTTCTCATAGCTATAACTGTACATTAGATGAGTTTTTTTTTTTCCTGGAACAATGTCATTCATTATTTGTGCCAAATGTAATTTTTTCGACTGCTATGTTTTTCTATCCTTATTCATGATCATGATTTTTTTCATTAAATTATCAATAATTATAAATTAATTTGTAAATATAATTTTCTTTGGTCACTTTTGGTTATGTATAATTTTAGGTAACGCTGTCAGGGAACCAGCAACCTGTAAGAACCGAAATTACTGAGGCAGCTATGGAATTGGGATCTGAAGTAAGTAAATAATTCAAGTGATGCTGTGTTTATGTACTCTATTTTGTGTTATGTCAATGATGCACACTCGTCAGGTATAACTGGTCTAGGCATTTAGAATATCACTTTCAAAGATAACAAAAAGCATTGGAGGATAATAGATTAAATACTAGATCATCTCATTATCATAGTTTCTTTCTTTCATTCATGTCATTTGTGAAGAACAATGTTTTGGTTTAGAAATATTTATTAAAATCACAAAAAGTTCCTGTTCTTTGTCCCTCTCATTTTACCTTATCCTATATTTTTACATGAAAAGAAAGTGCATTGAACTTGTCTCTAAAAATTAAAATAAGCTCTTGCGTTTCAACTTTTGGAAATGTTAAATGAACTAGTTCTATAGAAGTTGGAAGTGCATTAACTAAGAAATTTAATTCATTTAATCTTTTTATTCTTTTCCCTTATGTACTTGCGAAGAAACTTTTCCAAATATGACCCTAGTTTTATTTATAAAAAAAATCCAAATGTGGTGTTTAATGGCAACAATAAAACTATTATTTATTATCAAACATTTGTGAGTTGCAGAAACTCTCCCTATTAATCACTGAGGCATACAAGGATGCACACCAGAAGAGTGTACTGGTAAAAATCCTTATTTTGAAGAGGAAGAACAAATATTCATTTGCATCTGTGGTTATGGAATTGAAAGAGAATGTTATTGCTTATGTTTGTAGGCCATGAAGGAAAGGATGAATGATCTTGCACAGAGCTTAGGAATGCCACCAGGTCTTAGTGAAGGATTGAAGTGATGTATACTTTTAATTCTAGACTTTCAACATTGGCCTCAATTTTGCACAAACATGGCAGGTAGACTTGTTTGTTTCTTCATTATTACTATGCCTGTGAATTTGTATTCTTGGTTATTCAGAAAGAAATGTAATCCTGGAATTATTTGAAATTTCTGTTTTTCGCATTTTACTCGCATTATTTTTGCTGGAATGGTGAAATTCTGCTCAGTGTCCTGTTATCCTAGTCTAGAACAATCAATTCAAAATTCATAAAAGTTACTCCTGAATTATATATTCTGGATGATATTTGTAATCTTAAACCAGTTTCTTATAAAACTGCATTTTCTTAGACCAACTATTGTTTTATTAGGAATTCATATGCAGCAACCAAATTCTTATGCAAAAACATCAAACAAAACTTTTCTGTTGGACTTGAAATTGATTAACACAGTAAATTGAAATTTCTGGTAAAATAATACAGGAGGCTGGTTTTTAAGATTAAAGATGTATGACTATTATTATATCATCAGATATGATATGATGAAGATGATCACAAAGATAATACAAAACAATTCAACCAAATCTACAACTCCACTATGAAAATGAAGTCCATGAATGAACTAAGTTGGAAAGTGCTGTAGTGGAGGATCCAAATTCTGCAACAGCAGCCATAGCCATTTGTTTGAGCTTAAAACTTCTGTCTCTGATATCCTTTGTCTCCATAACTTCCCTCACTCTCTTCTCAACTTCCTCTGCACTCACAAACCCATCTTCTTCCCTCTCATTCACGCCAACCGCCACCTTCATCTCCCCCACCATCACCTCCCTGTTCGCGTGCTGCTCTGCGTACAGCGGCCATGCAACCATCGGCACCCCCGCCACCACCGCTTCCAGCACCGAGTTCCACCCGCAGTGACTCACAAACCCCCCCACCGATTCACGACTCAGCACCTCCACCTGCGGTGCCCACGCCTCCACCACCATTCCTCGATCCTTGGTCCTCTCCAGGAACCCGTTTGGCAACACGGAAGCCAAGTCCAATTGATCCCCCGAATTTGCTGCTTCATGAATCTGATTTGCTCCTTCCTCTTCTACTGGCTTTTTGACGACCCACAAGAATCTGTGCCCACTCCTCTCTAACCCTTTCGCTATCTCTCTCAACTGTGCCACCGAGAACGATCCTCGGCTTCCGAAACACAGATACACCACGCTTCTGCTCGGTTGTTCCTCCAACCATCTCAGACATTCCTTGCTGTCTCTTCCTGCTTCTCATTCCGAAGAACAAACCAAAACAACGCAGAATCAGACTCGTTTACTATGTCGAAAAGAGATTCACGTAACCAACTAAAATTCATGTAGCTCATGATACGATGATTAGTTTTTTCTTCACGCAGATGATAGATCGTAAATTCTTATTCTTCTCGCGCTGCATCAAACTTTTGTTTACACTCAGATTTCAATAAACCACAATAGGACGCGGATAAGTGGGTTGGAGATTTGTAGCTTTAAAGTTGAGAGATTAGGAGTTATTGATACAAGAATTATTCTTCCTGTAATCCTTATTTTACTGTAGATTCTGTTAAAGGAATGGAAATGATATTTTCACTACTAAATTTTGACAACAACTTTTTTAATATGTTAATTTTTAAGTAGTTTTGAATGATTGACTTAAAAAATGACACAAAAAGTTGTAGAAAAAAATTGTCAAAATTTAGTAGTTCAAAAATCATTTTTCTAAAAAAATTGATTTCTAGATCGATATCTAAATAATTAATTAAAAATTAATTTAGTGAATAATTTATTTGGTAGTCAAAATCTTAATACCTAATGTTACTGATCAATTTAGAAATCAAATTATAATAAAAACTATTGTAGTTATAAAATTAAAAATTAATTATAATTTTTTAAAACTAGTTTAATTACTAGACTTTTAATTTATAAATTATTATTTAAATTAGTTACTATATTGAAATGGGTTTTATTGGATAATCAGAACACATTATAAAGCAATAACAACCAAAAAAAATAAAATAGAAAAAAATGGTTTATTTTTTGTTAAATAGTATTAGTTCTGATTGATTTGAATTTTACAGATTGAAATTTCAAATTTAAACACATACCATTCTATTTATTTTTTTTCTTTGTTTGAATTTGATTACAGGTATTGCCATTCTTATTTGAACCTCAACTTTGCAATAATTTCCTTTTTTTTATGCTGCATTCATACTACATAAGGTTAAGAAGAATAATTTTGATTTTTCATTTTATTATAAATAAGATAAAAAGTTGTCATCTAATTTGATGAATTAAAATATTTTATGTTTACTTGTTTTATGTTATTTAATGCTCATTTTGAGTAATAAATAATTTTATGTTGTGTAGTCATTTATGTTTTAACGAACCAAACAGACCTTAAAAATGTGAAATAAAAAATGAAATCTATTTAATAGTTTTAAGAATTAATGCGTAAATGTTACACTTTAAAATACTAAAGGATATTTCTTCCATGATTTTAAAGATTAATATTATAAATTAAGAAAAATAATTATAATACATATTAATTATCATAAAATAATATGCAAAACTTTGGTTAGTTAAAACCACTTTGACCGAAACCTAATATAACGTTGTCAACAAAATACCTAATACTTTTTTAAAAGAAAATATATATAGTTGAAGATAAAAAATTCAATGATAATAGAGCATGTAGTATATATTATAATTAATGTGATTCTAATACAAAAAGTTAAAACAAATCCATATTAGTTGACTTCAAAATTTCAACCATAATCTAGTAATTACTATTATCATTATCATTATTATTATTATTATCAATAATAAAAGGTAAAGAAATTCTATAAGATTAATTATTACAATATAATGACAGCATATTTTATTATTCATTTATTATCATTATTTCATAAATTTTATTATTTAAATACTCAAATATTTGTTATTACACTGTTCTAACATATTAAATATGTGTCGGTGTTTAATGATTTTATAATAGTACAACGTTCTGTTTCGCAACTCACTAATATTATTTTCAATAATCAACCATGACATCTTCAATAATTTTCTGTTAAATAATTTATTTCCAAAGTTAGTATCGAAAGAAAATTTATAGTTCTTAAAACATTTTACAAAATAATTTGATACTCATTTAATATTTATCAAAATCGATGTAATGTAATTTTTAAATATATAAATATGAATTATTAATCATTATTTTATTCTTGTTTTTTCTAATAATTGACTTATAATCAAATTTAAATCACTGCAAGAAAGCGAACCTGATTGTTGCGGCTCCCCGATGAGTGGACCGATGTAATGAACACGAGGCACACGGGTCGCGTCTGGGAAGCACGCGCCCTCCGCGACGGCGTTAACCGCTGCAGGCTCAAGCTCTTCAAACGAGTTAACTAAAATCCCACGCGCCTTCGGGAGGAGCGTGCAAAAGTCCAGCATGCCCCAGTACGCAGGGTCGTCCCTGTCCAATATGGGTTCCGGCAATTTCACCGCCTTCAGTGGCGCGTTGCCCGGCACGCGCAGTTCCACCCCGACCATATTCTTAAACGACACGCTCCACTCTTGGTGGAGTTTCGGAAAGTACGAGTATAGAGAGAGAATGGCGGCGCCGGAAGTGAAGAAGAAGTAGACTGGGATTCCCATTGAAGAGGCTGATTCCATGGTGGAGGCGCAGAAGAGGTCGATTACAAAGGCTTTGACGGTGGCGGTTTTGGAGATTTCGGTGAGGGTGGTGGCTACGTTGGGGGCGTTTCTTTTGAGGAAGCTGAAGCCTTTAGCAGCGACGCTGACGGCGGTTTCAAAGGTGGCAGGGGTGGTGGCGGGGAGGCGGAGGAAGGAGATGGAGGGATGGACGGCGGAGATGCGGCGGATGTAGTCGTCGATGGAGGGGTGGTCGAAGAAGCCGGTGGTGAGGAGGACGGTGATGGAGAAACGGTGCGTTTGGATGAGCTTGGCAAGTTCAACCATTGCTATGATGTGCCCTATGCCTGCTGCCGGAAACATTACTATTGTTTCTTCCATTTTTTCGAGCTTCACTGTGTGTCAAAACCTTCATTGAATGGTTTTTATATCATAATTTGTTTTAATTTTCTTTTCCTATTTTAAATATTTTAAAAAACAAGACCACACAAAATATTTTTTTTTTCTTCGTAAATTAATGATATCAAGTACTTGTTGACATAAATAACTATTTTTTAGATCTAACCCACACGATGAAGAAAAGAATAATGAATTATTGTAATGGCGTGTCATCACCAAATGGGATAATAATTCATCTTAAAGTAATCAAACCAATAACTTAAAAAAAATATGAAGGTCAAATTGAAAAAATTATAATAAAAAAGAAATGTAAGGTGATATAAGAACAAAAATAATAAGTTATTATAATAGTTTGTCATTGTCAAATTTGATATTAATTAATTTCAAGGTTAAATTATGTATTTGGTCTCAATTTTCGTAAGAAAATATCAATTTGGTCTTTTATTTTTTAAAAGTCTCATTGAGTTTAAAATTGATATTCACGAAAATATCAATTTTCGTGAATGATGGTAAACTGAAATATGAAGGTGAGGTTTCTACACTATCTTGTGACTGTGATTGCTGAAACTATTTTGAGATTGTGAGTATTTTGAGGAAGATGGGATATATGGAAGAGAATGAATTGTGCTATTGTGTGGGGGGAGTGGTTCTGTATTGGAGGATAGGTTGGAGATTTTGTGTGATGATTGTTGAGCCATGCATATGGTTAACATAATTAGGTTAAATGGTCGGGTTCATCTTTTTGTCATGCATGAGATATGTGAACCGAAAATTATAGAGATGTTTGAATATTTTTCTCATGATGGAGATGCAGTTGAAGGTGGTGGTAATGACGATAATATGGTGGGTATTTTGAACGAGAAAGACAATGGAGATGAAATTGAGTTAGTTAAGAAGGGTTTGTCTCAATGTAAAGTTGAGTTAGAGAAAGGTTTTGAGTTTTTACCATGCTTTTACATAAAAATTATTGAAATTATTATTTTATTTATATAATATTACTTTTTGATGCAAATTCATCTTTTATAGACACATTTAGCATTATCTATAAAATTTTAATCACATATTTAGTCTTTCAGTTTTTTTTTAATTAAATAATTTTAATTACTAATCAAAACTGTAAGTATATTAATCTAAAACAATATGAATTAACATCATAAACCAGATATAAGGTTCGTCAAACATGGAATTTAAGAGGCAATTATTTTAGTAGATAGGAGCTCGTGCTTTATAATTTATTATGAATTTCAATTAAAAATAAAAACTATCTAAGAGTACATTAAGAAATGCAACTGAAAACATGTAGGCAAAATATTGATCATACCAATTAATTAACTAAATTAACTGAATTAATTAATAATCATATGTCTAAGGTTGCTTAGGTTAACTTGATTGAACTTAATTTGAAAGAGTGGAGAAGGAATGAAAATATGTTTATTTTAATGGGAAGATCTTGGTGAAATATTTTGAGGCACAATATAAATAATTTTCATCAAAAAAACATTGGTATGGAGAACTTGATTACCCCACTCATATTTTTATTAAAAAAAAAAAAGAGTAACATTCCTGTTTTTAATGTCTTAAACTTGGCACAAGATTGATTAGAAGAATTTGAGGAGGCAATTATTTAATAGATAGTTTAGCTCGTGTTTTATAATCTATTATGAATTTCAATTAAAAATAAAAAAAGTATTTATTATAGAATATTTATATAAACAATATCTTAGAATATTCAACAATAAAGAGTCAAAAAGCATGTTTGGACCCTTCGGTGGAACTTGTAAAGGGAGAAAAGGAGTGTGACAGACTTTCACTTTCAAAAAGCATTGGACAGGAAAATAATTGGATATTTTATTTAAAATATAGAAAATTTAAATTAATATAAATACTAAATGTTGACTTATTAAAATAAAATAACGAGATAAAAAATGTTTTAATATTTAGATATAAATTTATCAATATAGGTATGAATCGGGTTCTTTAAAAAAGTAACTAAATTGAATTATTTCGGCCACAGTAAAATTGGTTTTATTTTATGATTATCACAACACCTAATAAAGTAATAACCTAAAAAAAGAAAGAAAAATCATCATAGAATAAAAGGAAATTAATAAAAAAAAAAACAATGTGCAAGAGTATGAGTATATTATCAAACAAAAATAGAAAAAATGTTGCTTTTTTGTTAAATAATATTATTTCTGATTGATTTGAATTTCACAGATCGAAATTTGAAATTTAAAAACATATCATTCTATTTGTTTTTTTTTTCTTTGTTTGAAATTTAAAAACATATTATTTTCTTTGATTAAATTCTGCATTGCATTTAATAACTTGTTTGAATTTCCTTTTCCTATTTTAAACATTCAAAAAACAAAATAATATAAATATTTTTTCCTCATAAATTAATTATAATAACTACTTGTACTTGTTGACATAAATAAATATCTAATTCTTTAGATCTAACACACATGTCGAAGTAAAAATAACGAGTTATTGTAATAGCACGTCATTGTCAATTTTGATATTAACTAATTTAAAATAATCAAACAAGAAAATTAAAAAGTATCAAGGTTAAATTGAAAAAAATTGTAATTAAAAAGAAATGATTAAACTCTTTTTTGCGTGTCTTTTTCCTATGATCGAGTTCTTTGTTACTACCTAACTTGGAGGTGTTTAATGTATGTATACACTTTCACCATTTTCATCCAGTGGCAAACATGCAACATGGTCCCACACACACATTTGAACCAAAATGTAAATGAAGAATAATAAATACCTATACCTAATGTGTTTTTTTTAATGTTTTCTTTCTATGTATAACATATTTTCTAAATTTACGATCTTTATTTTTATTTTTTTTTTAAGTATGTTTTTAGTTTCTGAATTTTGATTTAAAATTAGAATTCGTCTTGGTCCAAAATTTCGATACATTTTGATCTCTAAACTTTATAAATAAATGAATATAGTCTTTTTAATTCAATTATGTTAATTTTATTTTCTTTACATGTAAAATACTTTTTATGTTGTTTAAACTGTTTGACACATTCCTGATTCAATACCTATTTACGTTCGATGTCTCAAAAAAAATTAACATAATTGAGTTAAAAGATTATATTCATTTATTTTTTAAATTTAGAAACTAAAATATATCGAAATTTCAAACAAAAACAAATTTCAATTTTGTCAAAATTTAAAAATAAAAACATACTTAATTGTTTCTTCTAAATACATATATTATGTATTAACAATTATTTCGAATGTATATGAATCATTTTCTAATGTAAAAAGTTTCCTAGATTTGCGGGCTAAGAAACTTTAATGTTCCACAATCTATCTATCCAGTCAAAATACATATGAAGCACGTGTATTCAACTTCCTTTTTTTAATAATAAAAAATTTGGGAATAAAATATCAAATTTTAGATAATAATTTTATATATATAGATTAATAAAAAATTTCATATTATATCATTTTTTTATTGAAAAATTTATTAAAAAAAAATTGCAAGAAAAAAAGTTTTTCTACTATTTTTCTTAAGAACGAGTAATTTCTTCATTGGTAATTATTTTTTACAAAATTATAAAATTTGTAAATATTTCTTATAAAATTTGTTGTGAGAAGTGTTTTATACAAAATATTTTACAAAAAAATTGGTAGCAATTTCTTATAAATTTTTTACAACAAAATTTGTAAGTATTTCCTATAAAAAAGTTTTCATAATAAAATTGACGGAAAATATAAATTTTTTCAATAATATATATATATATATATATATATATATATGACTAGAATCATAGTTAAACGCAAATCTAAACATCCAAACTAATGTTACTTACATGGATCAACTTTTACAGTTGATATTATTATAAGGTAGTAAAACTTGCAAAATATTTTATAATAAAAAAAATTGTTAAATAATCAAAGATGTATGTTTTGAGTGTCGGTTGAGATATCAAAGTCAAAGTCTATAATGATACTAAAAGTCTATAGTGATACCGACTCCAAGCGTTTTGAACAACATATATAAAGAATATTTCTCGAAAAATTTTATAATTTTACAATTATCAATTAATTATTTATGGATGGACTTCTTAATCTTATAATTAAAAGTTGTATTACTAATTTATTATCATGTTTAGATAAATATAAATATATAGTAAATACGTATAAAATCATATCTTAAAAAATCCAAAAAAAAATCAATAAATATTTGATTTTGTTCCATTTTTTTATTTATTTTTTAATGAGACAACTATTTTTTTTCTGACTCAGTTCTCTTTCTAATATCTTCAAGATAGACAATATCATGATTTTTTATTTTAAAAATACTTATAATTTGTCCTATATTAGGGAAGGAAGGTTAGAACTCAAAAGAAACAATTTAATATAAATACGTAAACAACTTAATGCGAGTTAAAATAATTAATTTTTTTTTAATTTGAGAAATATATAAAATTTTAGATATAGATGAATTTTAATTTTATGTGAAATTTTAGAACCCAAAAATATATTTAAGTTAATATTTTTAATATAAAAAGTCGTCTATTTAGTAGACGATGATTTTACTTTTCTTAAGTTATAATATTATCGGAAATTCAGAATTGTTACACAGTTTATTTAGATTTTAAATATTTTTATTAATATTTTTAACTAATTTAAGTATAATATTGTATCATTAAAGTCATGTTATGAAATAGTGATTTATAAAAAATTGGTTGTCTTGTCATGAAATAACTTTTCTTTCCTCAACCACCAATCTGCCTCTTGAATATATTTTTTTTGACAAAATATTTTCCATAATAAATTCAATGGAAAAGATTGTACATATTTTTTCATAAGTTTCGAGAAAACTTTGAAATTAATTATTTTATTGCATATTTTAATTTATAAAAGAATTATACGTTTTTTAAATTTTTGAAAGAAGTTCATTCTTCAAACTGAAGTAGAAGAGTGTGGTTGCCACCGCCGTGACCAGAACCTTTACTCTCAGTTTTGACTACAAAAAAAGACTCTCCTCATTTCTAGGTTTTGAAATTTTGTTAATTTTAGGATTAAATACTTTTTTGTTCCCTTAAATTGCAGTGAATTTTAGAATTAATTCATTTGCGAAACTTTATTTCAATTTAGTTTTTCATCTTTATAAATGCGTGAATTTAATCTTTTTACCAAATTTTGTTAAATTTATTTGATATTTTAAACGCATTTTATTATAATATTTGAGTTAACATTGAAATGAAAATGTGTCAAACAGTGTAAATAATTTAAATATTATTATGAAATGCATTTGAAACATTAGATAAATATAACAAAATTTGGTTAAAAAGACTAAATTCATGTATTTTTAAAGATGAAAGACTAAATTAGTCAAAAATTTTGAAGAGTGACTAATTTTAAATTTCACTAAAACTTAAAAGATCAAAAACATATTTAACCCTTAATTTTAATACTTTTTTTTTTACCACATATAACGTTTGGTTTTGAAGAACAACAAAAACAGTGAAGAAGAAACAATTTAATTCAATTCTTTATTTTCAACAAATTAAGAAGAAATTATCCAAAAAGAAAAACCTCAATAAAAATTTAACTTTGATCCATTTTTACCTTTTTAATCAGACAAATAGTTATAAATTGCCCCTATATGGGGTAAGGAAGATGAGAAGTACAAAAGGGAGCATTTTGAGTGTTTAAAACAACACTTGTTTTGTATTTCCCTTTGTATTCCATTCCATTCCATAGTCCTTTGCCTCTTATAGAGTTACTTACTTTACACGCTGCAGTGTCCTAATTTATGCAAAAGAATCTGAGGCTATGATTTAGAACTTGTGGGGGTTGGAAATATTTTCTTCCTTATCAAATGACCATTTTTTTTGGCACTACAATATACATCAATTATATATAGTCTCACTTTTCAAGCCAACCAAAAAGATTGACCACAAAATTAATGCCCATTTGTTGTTGTCACTGCCAAACTGTTATCTGTCATATTTTGATATGCTGTTTGCCTGTGATTAATCTCTTTCCTGCACATTAAACATACAAAAATCACTCCTTAGGTTCTTCAAATGTATTAAAGACTATCAAAAGAAAAGGTTAAATATATGGATAGAATTTGGTTGGATAAACTCAAGATATGTATTTCAGAGAATTTTTCCTTAAACTAAAATTAGCTTCTGCATAGACTAATTTACATTAGCTTCTCAAAAATCTGATTTTAACTTTTTCATAGATTAACTTTAACTCATGAACAAATTGATTTCTTTTGTTCTAGTTTTTTTCATCTAAAAGTGCCTATGGAGAAGTTTCCTCCAACAAACCCTTGTTCAAAAACCAGCTTTCATTCAAAAAACTAGAAAGTTGCAAGATATTAAACATCATTTCTATATGCTCAACTACTAATTAAGCTATCTAGTTTTATAATGGAAAAAGAATAGCCACAGTAACAACATAAAGATCCAAAGGGCACAGATGAAAAGCACTTTATAAGCTGCAAAGGGAAACCCAGATTTGGTGTTGTGTAAGAGTATAATAAACAAGTATCAGATTGTAAGAAAAACCTGAGACATTGCCATAGTGCATCATAATGAAGAAGACCAACAATTCTCCTCTTTCTTTCTCTATTCTGATCTCCACCACGTTTAACCACTGGTAATTGCTTAATGCCCTTGGCTTCCATCAACTCTTTGGCCATAGCCAAGGTAGTATTGGGATAGCAGGTCAAAATTCCTCGCACTCGTCCACGATAGCTCATCCCTCGAGTACAAACAGAGGAAACAAGGCATGTGTTTGACTGTCAAATATCCAATTTGAATTATCATTAGAGATTTGCAACAATGGAACACAGACAGTATAATAAATAACATCTTCAAGAATAAATTAGTGAAAATTCTATCCTAGAAGTATAGCATGAAGATCCAGACATGAATTTCAGTAATGTATTTTCTCAGCAGTTCATTTAAAAAAAGCAGTATTAGAACTCCAAAATCTTGAAGACAGTTTTCTAAGTCCAGTTTGTTGCAAAAAAGTATTCAGAAAACAGTTTTTGCCAACATTTGTTTTTCTTTTGCAGGAATTATACAACTTAGAAAAAAAAATGTTTCTATAACATTTTACAAGCAGACATGGCTCTCAAAAAGATAAATAGCAGGGGCATTTTCTACATACATCCACAACCACTAATCCACTCTTCAAAGGGTCATGAGATTCCTGAGACAGACACCTTCTTATGTCACCATATGTCAATATTCCTTCTAGAAAATCTTCTTTATCAACTACCAGCACACAATTCTGCTGGCTGTCATGCATCAATTTTATTGCATCTTTCAGGATTGCAGATGACAAAACCTTACAATATTGTTTCGACATTGCCTGAGAAACCTGATAACCAATAATAATAGAGTCAAGGCAACAGGATTTACAGATCAAAAAACAAGATAAGAAATCAACAGACTGCAGAGCTATCACCGAAAGATTGACAACGGAAATCATCAAAAGGAAATGCGAAAAATCTTTTTCTCAACCTGAAGATTGTCAAGAAGAAGTTCCTTGTCAATTGTTTCAAGATCAGCGCCATCCCCAACAACATGGAGCTCTAAATCATTCCCATCATTAACTTGTCTCCAGTTACCCTCATTATCATCTCCAGCATGTGAAACTGGAGAATATCCTCTTAGTGAGCTACTTGCATCGGGTGTATCACTCTCCTTCGCCTGGTTTGTCACTGAAGGAACCCATATTGCCAATCCAACAGCTGCCTGAGGGCAAGATTCACAAAGACAAATATGAGAATAATAAAATATAAGCAATTTTCACTACATTAAAAAGATGACTAATTTAAAAGTTAAGGGAGATGGGAAACCTGAATAAAACAAGGTTGAGGTTCAAAGTTAAAGCCACAGGTTCTGACTGATATAAAATACTACATGCATTTACAATGGTAGAGTAGTTGAAACAGAAGTATTAACGCTAATTACAAATATCTGCTATTTGGGCAAATTTCACAACAACTAAAAACTTGAATAATTTATCCCTTGCTAAAATATGCAAAACAGCATCACTCAATCAATGCTCTCTCTCATTCACTTAAGTCGAGATACCAAACATGGATGTTGAAAAAGAAAATACTAATTTCATTAAGCAACTGCGGCATTATGAGTTGTGTGAAAAGGAAAGAAGGTTGCATCGAAAAGAGAAAGTCGCCAACATAAGTAATAATGCCTACACATGAATTTGAAGTAACAGAAAATTATGCAATTCTTCTGTAACTGCATAGATGAAAACGATAATATACATTTCAACTTCATATCGAAACACAACAAAATCATAAAGAAAGAATTTCTCTTGCGACGGTGTAATATAAGATATATGGAATTATGGATAGCCATCAATATGACGCTGGAATTGTGTCAGTATACCAATAATCTCTAATAATTCAGCTGCCAAAAAGAAAGAGATTTACACTAGACACTTCTTTTTTACAATTGAGATTGACTCATCTTTCTTAGTCGTAGAAACTTGCAGAACAGCGGAAAACTACACATGCAACAAACTGCAATTTTCTTATTTTGCTAAGAGAATTTCAGTGAAGGGTTACCATGAGTGGAAGCAGTATCCTATAATCTTTTGTCAGCTCGAACAGAAGTAGAACTGAAGTCAAAGGAACAGAACAAACAGATGCTAATGTAGCCGCCATTCCAACCTGCAGAAGTTAGACTAACTTGTAACTATCGAATCTTTATCAGTCAAATGAATATTACTGTTAGCATTAACCCATTAAAAGAAATCCTTCCTACACTGGACAGAAAGCCAGCAGAAGAAGGATCTCCAGCAGCCTCCCAAAACTTTGCATTTTGCAGTGAGTTTTTTAAGAATAATAAATAATTGAAAATATTAAAATAAAATAATTTTTTCTTTTAATGTTAGAATTTATTTTCAAAACATATAAGAATAAAAAAAAGAAGAAATAAAACAATTATATATAATATGATTTGAGGACTCAATATTTTAATATTTCAATGATGAAATTATAAAAGTATTACTTATCAGCTTTTTATTCATTAAAATAATTGTTTTTTATTCTACATTTTACTTTTCTTTTCTTCCTTACCAAACAATTTGAAAAATCATCTTACTTTTGATTCCTTTTCTTTACTTCTCCTTTCATTCTTTTCACTTTCTTTCCCAAACCAAACATACTCTTGCAGTATAGTCATCTTACCAGAGCATATGCCGGGGGCTGAGCAACAGCAGCATTTCCAGGAATTGCTGAATTAATAACTTCAGCGGAAAAGCCTCCAAATACAGCACCAGCTGCAGCACCTATCATTAAACTTGGTGCATAAAGACCACCAACTAGCCCAGATCCCTTGCAAAGAGCTGTTGCAATGACCTTAGAAACTACCAATTGAGTTAGAAGCCATATTCCAGGGGCTGAAGCACTCTTTCCAGTACGTAAAATTTCTTCCACATTTGTGAAACCCCAATACAATATTCCAGGATATTTAAGAGCAATAATCCCAGCCCCGAAGCCACCTAAAGCAGGGCAGACCACAGTAGGAATGCCAAATTTATCCTGAATAAACTTAAAAAATTTGGTGAACCAAGCAACCAAACGAGTCATGGCCACACTTATAACACCACAAAGCATTCCCAATATCAGGTATAGAGGTAGCTCTGCAAGCAACATCATGATCACATATCAGACTCAAGAATCATGGTAAGGTTCTCTTCTATTGAAAAACAAATAGTTGAGCTTAATACTGGTAGACAATAGAGCTTATGTACATGGAGCATAGTCAAAAACGTTTCAGTTCTATACAATGTCATCAAGGCTTTTTTGCATAAAACATTTCAAAAGACGAGAAAAAATAAAGTAAAATAAATAATTCTATTTGTGTAAGAGAGAGAGAAAAGAGAATATAATGAAAATTGTTTCGCAATTATGACACATACTCAACCTTCATGAATACAAAAATACCAGACAATTATTAGTTACTATATTTAGTGATACATTGACAGACATAATCCACATCTCTAACACTCCTTCTCAAGACATATATGTCATACGGGTTAAGTATGGTACAAATTGAAGGCGAATCACAACTGGACAACTGTTGAAATGTAATGTTCTTTTATTATCATGTATGGGATCCCTTCTTTAGGGTTAGGGTTAGGACTGATGACTCTTTGTATTCTGCCTATTTTTTCTTATATAAACAATGGTAAAACAGTAACAGTG
>Ga0214545_1000958_pt1 | contig 51066 bp, 20 predicted proteins | sample CNSS4metaG_FD_160064 | JGI IMG/M metagenome (GOLD analysis project Ga0214545, IMG submission 160064) | Root nodule microbial communities from cowpea collected in UCLA plant growth center, Los Angeles, California, USA - CNSS4 | ecosystem: Host-associated > Plants > Roots > Nodule | place: USA... | reverse complement strand
CAAAAATGAGAGACAAAAGAGCTAACTATGGTGTGTGCAAGGCTAATTTCGTTCTAGCACAAAAGGAGACAAGGAATGTGTCTCATATGTCTCTAGAAAGTGGCCATAGTGTGCTAAAAACAAAGGAGACCAAAGGTACATAGGTACACTTGCTTTATGCCTTTTTCTTTATGTTTTATGCCTTTGCTTTACTCTCTCCTCCATATCATTTATGCTCCCCAATCACCATGTGCCACCTAGCATTGCTTTCTTACTCCTAATTAACCTACAAAGCAAATAAACATAGATTAACATGTTGGCTTAAGTCAAGTCAACTATAGTCAACAAGTCAAACCTAGTCAAAGGTCAACAAGTCAACTAAAGTTGATTCAACTAAGTCAACTTAGGAAATCAAAAATAACAAACATAAATGAAAGGGATGAAGGATTAGTGAACTTCCTTTCTAAACATGCTTAGTCTTCTTAAGCATGTGCCTCCATCCTTGGTTGGGGTCAATCCTTCATCAAAGCTAACCATAAACAATGATATTCATAAAAGAAATTTCTAAATAAAACATGTCCAATAATACTCAACATCGCATTCAAGTAACACTTAATCAAAATTCAATCAATCAATGCAAACCAAACATAGCATCACATTCATCTCAAGCTTTCAAATATGATGATTATAATCAAGCTTTGGTTTTTCGCGACCTCTCACCCCACAACAACATCTAGTTTCCTATAACAGGTGGTTCGATGTGTCCCACTATCGCAGTCAAATTATCTCCCTTATGCCTCAAGGAATTATGAGTAAAAATGTCGATGCATCGCACATCGGGCACTATACTCGCAATGAGCCGAAATAAGGTGAAACATTTATCCCCTCCCTACTACTTCACATAGGCGAGAAGATACAACACTCGAACCAATCCTCCACCACTGCTTCACACAGGCGTAAGAGTCTTCATTGGGTTCCTAGGTACGAAAAACCTCACGCAACATTTAATTCCATCAAGAGCTTTCAAGCAAAGCAAAATATTCTAAACATGCAACACCTGAAGATTTCTTATTTCCAACCAATTACACACCATCACATCATGCTTGAAAAATAAAGTCTCAAAACAAACCCCAATTCATATATCACACGTGTATTTAATACATGCCAAATATTTAATAAAATACAAGAAAAGAAAAAAAAATTAATAATCAACCTACACCCAAACCTTTTGAAGAGAACAACAACAAAAATATAACTTATTATGCATCCAAATTCCAACCCGCTGCCCCTAATTTCCTTTACGCATAAAAAAAAAATAAAAAAAAAAAACAAGAGAAGACTAATGACTTTGTACCCTTCATTCATGTGAAAAGCTAAGCCAAAAGGAGAAAGAAAAACGCAAGGCACGGTCTGCACCAAATTTAAAGAATACAACTCCATCAAAAGTGGTATGAATGGTTTAAAGAAAAAGAGACAAAAACAAACACGTGGCCCCCACCACCTCATGCATTCACGTGTGGTATTAATAGAAAGAGAAAGCATGTAGGGGAAGTAGGGAAACGACTGCAATCACGTGAATAAAACAAAAGATACATGTCTTGATGTGGAATTAATAGAAAGTAAGAAAGAGAAAGTGTTTAGGAACTCATTCCCATCCCTGCAATGCGAAGAAAACCAGAAACAAGACCCATGCAATTCTGAAACAGTCTACCACGCTACACCTGAACCAACTCTGCACGGTACACCTAAACCAACTCCACGAAAACTGCGTGCACCCTACAACAAGCAGCAATCGTCATCTACGTCTGATCCAACTCCTACCAAGCCACACAGCCAGAATCTTTGTGAACAAAAACGCAGCGTGCTTCCACCACGGATCTACACCTACTGGACTTCATACAAAACAACGAAGAAAATGAAGGACCTTGTGGCTAAAGGACGTCTCTAAAAAAAAGACTTAGATCTCTTATATACCATTAACTCTTGCCTATGTCATCAACATGAAAGAAGAGAAGAATGATGCAAGAAAAAACAGAGACACCATGCACACGTATGAATCATCCAACACACCAAGCTTCATACAATATTGGAATGATAGCACATCCACATAACCCATGACAGTAATGACAATGTAAAAAACCAAAAGAAGAAGCAAAAGTTGAAAACAAGTTGAAGAGTAACATATAAAAAGGTTGGCTTCCCCTACCTCTCTGGATGGTTCCTCTTCTCTACCATAGTCACTGAAAAACTCCAACTTGCACTCTTCCTCTCTTTTCCTTCTCTGGTCCTAACCCTTTTTTTCTAAAGAAAAATTCTAAGGTTTAGCTTTATCTAATCCCACCAAATCATTCAATTAAGATTCTCTAAGTTTGAATTATTTCTCTGGCACATTTTATTTTTCTTATCATTTAACTCCAAAAGATATTAAAGAAAGAAACAGAAAGGAAAAATAAAACAAAACTGATTCTATGTTCCTGTAGCATTTTTGGAACCCAATGCCCTTCTATTGGCTGAAAACACCAAACTCATTCACGTTCCATGGGCCCCACACCTTTAAAGGAGAAAATTTTTCAATTTTAAAACCAAAACAAAGCAAAGTTCAGCCAACCAGGTTCAAATTTGAGACCTCACACAACACATCAAGTTGTGCTAACCACTAGGCTGCACACTTTCTCATAATATAATATGCATTATAAGAATTAAAGCACTTATACTCCACAAACCATAACTTATTAAAGTAGATAACTAACAACTCTAATTAATCATTTAATTAAATTTAATCTTTTATCATGACTAAATTTATTTATAGCTCCATACCAAATTATAAATCACTTTTTAATTTTACCTAAAATATTCCAAGTTGTTCTTGGGTCTCACAATCTTCCTTTCTTACGACCCTTCAGTTTTTCTTGTCTTTATTATTCCTGAACATCCAAATTACTCTCACCCTCCTTATAATTATTAATGAGGTTGGCCATTTTCCTATCCCTTTTATTAATGAGGTCGGCCATTTTCCTATCCTTTTTATTGGTATTAATATTATTGGCCTAGTCGACCCTGAGCCTAAATGGGCCTAACACCACACAATCCATTTAGCCTTATTTTTTCAAAGCATAAAGTTATTAGAATATATGACGATCTTCATCCAATCGACTTTGGGGTTATTGACCCAATCGACATTTGGCCTAACACCACACAACCCCTTTAGCCTTAGCTTCTGAAGCATGAGACTAGTAGCCTTTATGGAGACCAAGGCTTTTGTATTAAACTAAATGTGCCACTTTTTAGGAGAATAGTACTTTGTTAGAAAAATATAGGTATTAGGCAATGAAAATCTCGCAAGTGTTGATCCTTGTATTTATTTCTTGTATTCTCTCTTTCCATCTTTTTTTAAGAATGACTTCTTTCTAAGACCCGAGCAAATTAATTAATTAATAAATGTGAGTAGTGGGAGCCTTTATGGTAATTAATATTGATTAATGTGATGTGGAAAAGTACTAGCTTAAATGGTTGAAAGTACTTGATTGTGTGAGAGGACTTGGGTTTGAGTCCTATGTATGCCAATTGTGTGTTATTTGATATATTATTATTTTTAATAATATGCTTGATCATGTTGAGTGATAATATAATCATAGAATTATATTAATCATCACAAAATATGAATTGGTTAAATGGTTATGTATTGAGTTGGCATTGGCATGGTCATAGGTTCAAACCTTGGTAGAACCATATTAAGCTTCCTTTTTGCCAAAATTCCTTGTGGCATGAAGGTGAAGGGGCATAGCAAGCCAAGAGTGGCTGAAAAATATCTCATAATGGAATTTGAATGGCAATTACTTTCATTTTAATGCCATTTTCGTTTTTGGCCATTAACCACAATTAAGGACCATAATAAAAAGGCAAACTAAGACAATTGGAAGTGTTTTTTTGAGACTGGAAAATTATAGTGTTGTAAGGTACACGAATTCAGAGGAAGCAAAGTGATTAGAGAGTAAGAAATAGAGCTAAATTGGGTTGGAGCCAAGGGAGGAAATTGGTGATCAAGGAAGAACTCTAGAATCATCCATTTTAAAGCGAGGAACCCAGGTTAGGGGAGCTGGACCCTGCGTTTTACTTCACGTCGTTAATTGTATGAATTGTATATTGAATTGGATGCATATACACTGCTTATTTCATGTATTCTTCATGTTTATGGAATTTTCCAGAAACCGCCTGGCGGGTGATGAACTACCGCCAGGTGACTCATCCCAATTATATGAAATTATGGGTTCTTGCAGAGGAACCGCCTAGCGGCACGTCCCTGACTGCCAGGCGACGTAAGCCACAAAACCCAGTTCTGGGTTTTCCTACAAATGGCCTGGTGGTGGAAATTGACCCGCCAGGCGATGCAAACCAATTTTGGTTCGATTTTGATGTTCTGGATGTTTTGGGATGACTCTAATATGAGGGAAAGCAAATTTCAATGGTTAAGGGGTGATTGGATGTCAAACATCATTGAAATTCATTTAATTGATGGCTAAATTGGATGAAACAGTAAGAATATTATCTTAGGGTTGATGAATTGGGAATCTCTATAGTGCAGCAATCTAAGGGGAAAATGTGAATGAATTCGTGAATGGGAAGTGTTAGGGATGAACCGTAATCCCAATAACTGAGATCGTATCCTATGGATTCAGAAATTGATGGAAATCAGAGTTATTGTGAAGGGGGTAAGGTTTGCAGGTGCAGGAACCGCCTGGCGGCACCCATTTGGCGGTCACGTGCCATATCAGAGAGGCATGGTGTTCTGATTCACGAAAAACACTATTTTTCGTATTTTTGCAGAACAGGAACCGCCCGGTGCTGGGTTTGTACCGCCAGGCGCCAGGCTACTATTTTGGGCGCTAGGCGCCACCAATTTTTTTGGTTCGCGCAGTTTTTTTAAAATTGCATTTTTCGGTTCGTTAATCGTCCGATTTAGGTGAAATTTTGACAAGTGGTCCATAACATGTGGTTCTTCACTTTGATCGGTGGAGATTGGATTTGGAGATCAGTAGCTAGAGATATACATTACTTAATATTGCTGATTTTGGAGTCTGTAAAATACATGAATAAGCTCTTGATAAGTTAAAGTAACTTCTAATGAAGCATGATTGGGTTATGTGGTAAGTCTCTATCAATTTGAATGTTCCTTTGTGTTAGTCACATATGGAGAATTGGTTTGGTGAAGGCATGGGTGTCAATATTAAATTGTATTGGTGCATAAGATCATGTGCTTAAAATTGTTAGAGTGTTGCTGCTTATATTTTGTTTGAGCATGCTTGGGATGGTCTATATGACTAGGGGATGAATGCACATGTGAGATGCTATAAGGCCTGAAATATTATAGATGGCAATGCTTTTCATTAGGGGTACTCTAGAATGAGAGCAAATGAGAGCCACCTATGTGAAGTGTGCTTGAACCTGAACTAAAACCAGTACTGCGCATGTACTGGTGTAGCGCCTGGCGGTGGTGATCGACCCGCCAGGAAATGCGTAGAAATAAGGGGTTCTGGATCACGGTGGCGCCTGACGGTAAGAAGGGGTGCGCCAGGCGAAGTTTGTAGTTTAGTGAATACTAAGGCGCGTGGCGTCTGGCGGCAGAGGAAGTTCCGCTACGCGATAGTTGCAGTGGCAGTGAAGACTAAGGCACTTAGCGCTTAGCGGTACGTGTCAACTACCAGGCGATCTGGAAGTGGCAGGCCTGGCGGTAAGTGTCCCCCGCCAGGCGATTTTGCTGCAGTAGAATGATGTTACACTTGCTATGATGTGCGTGATCTACAAGGCTTCTAGGATATCTTAAAGGTGGGTTTGTTGGTGTTCTTTGAGTTTAGCTCGTAACCTATCCCTTAAGTTGTGGCTCGGGATAAGGGTTAAGCACGTGGCATTCCTTGAGTTGTGGCTCGGAATGACATCCCTCGAGTTGTGGCTCGAGATGACGGATGAACACGAGGAACTCTTGAGTTGTGGCTCGAGTTAGCAAGTGTTGCCGATGTGAGTGTGTTGGTTGTGGCCAGTACAGATGGGTCCGAATAGATTGCCCTCCTTAGTAGTAATTGACGAGTTTGGTAGTCTTAGGACGTTACGAATTAAGTTCGTATATGGGAACTCCATCTGGCGTTACAGTGTATGATCCGTAGCATGGTTTCCCGTACGCACTCTATCTGTTATGACTGATAGGTATGGCAGCAACACACCTTGAGGTACTCATTAGAAGACATAGAACACGATTAACATGGTGGTGCCCATGTGATGGGATATCAAGGGATGGATTTCCTTTGGTGTGATTGTGTGATTGTATAACTGTGCCATAGATATATATGTTTATTTTGTTAGCTCACCCTATCTGCTTGTGTTTGGCGATGATCATGTACGCGATACATGGGAGTATATGATATTGCAGGTGGATCTGGTGAGGCTTAGCAGCGGAGCGGGGAAAAACTCATGGGAACAGTTTTATTGAGTTTTTATCACTTATGGTTTTGGAATAAAGTTGTAAACTATTATATGACTGTTTTTGGTATTTTATTGAATTTTGAGAAATTTGAATTTAGAGTTATCTTTATTATGAAATAAATTCTTTGAAATTTCCCTCATTTTTGGGAATGAATTTATAATTAATGAGATTTTATTTTCTTATTTTATTTTATTATTTAAACTTGTAATATCCGGTCGGGATGTTACATTCTTCACTTGCATATTTTACTTACGAGATATTTTTGAAAAAACTTTGCATTCGTAATACTTCTCCTACAATAAATATTGTCGAGGATAGTTAAATTGTGCTAACGAAACTCTACTTAGAAGAATATCAGTATTTTTAGAGGCTACATGTAGCCCTTAATGAATTTGTTATTTGGAAAGTCCACCTCACCTTTTATGATGGACGTCCTTGGTGTAGGAGAGGAAGGAGATCCATGGAAGACACCAAGAAGTAGATGAAATGTAGCGAAAATGAAGATAAGAGCAAGAAGAGCTCTCGGCAATGGAGGTTTTTTGTGAAGATGAAGAGTAGAAGTGGAGTTATGGTATGGAAGGTGGCTAGAGGAGATGAAGGAGAAGGTTAGCCATATATGCTCTCAAAATAATAGAAAAGTGTGGTGATCTCAACACAAACATTCTATTAAAAATTTTAAGAGTTAAAAATGTACAAATGGTCTGCTTTTGGCTTTTATATGTGATCCTAAAAGCTAGACTAATTCTTGGTCCTTAGATCAAGCTTGGAGGAGAAGCTTTAATCATCACCCTTCGATGGTGGCTTGGAGAAGGAGGCATCTTCCTAGCCTTTGGATGAAGACTTGGAAAAGAAGACACTCTATCAGCCCTTGGATGAAGGAGGCGCATGAGTGGAGTATGGACTTGGCTCCATGGGATGTATGATCCATGAGGTGTAGGAAGGAATGTTGACTTCCACTTAGTCCACCTTTGACCTTTTGTAGCTCATGGCAAAATCTCCTATTGGGCTTAGTCAAGCCCAATTTTATCAATTCAACTACACATTGTTTGACTTATTACTCTAGAAAAACAAGGCCTAAAGATGGTCCAATTTAAATCTAAACTACGGTCTTCCATGCATCAACTCATATTTTGTAGATTTCTTTGGCCCATGTGAATAAAGTGAAAATCCCATGATTGACTTGATCATCTTGTGAGAGGCCCATGTGGATCTTCTTCATCATGCTTCTAGTGATTGGGCCTCGAGGTGGGCTTGGGCTTGTTGATGCATTTGGGCTTAGGCTTATTAGGATCACATCATCCTCTTCCCCTTGAAGAGGATTTGCCCTCAAATCTTGGTGTTCATTATCCATGGATCCTACAAAAGGAATTAAATGAGATATATTGAAAGTGGAATGAACACCATACTGATAAGCAAGAGTATATCTAAAGTAGAGGACAAAAGAAGGTCTTGTTGTATTGTTGAAAGTTACTTGAAGGTGAACAAGACCTACTTTACTAAAATAATTGTGTACTTTGAGTTGTCTCAAACCTAGTAGGCAACATTAACTCAAAGTACGATTTTACAAAATCTTTTGAGGAGTTTAAAACAATGGGAAGGGAAATTGGATTCAAAAACTCAGCAAAAGTAAAGATTGGTTTGAAGAAATGAGAATGATTGATGAAATGAGAAAAGTTAAAAGATTTGAGCACTTCCATTAAAATTCCTGATTCAATGAGAATTGTGGGGGTCGAAGGTGCCTTTAGTAGTACTCCTTTCTTGAGTAGGATTTCTTCTTCCTCTTTCTCTTTCTTTTCAAGCTCTATTTTTTCTCTTTGTTCTGTCAATGCCCTGTCAGATTTTTTCCTTTCCTCTTCCTCTCTATCTGTTTTTTCCTTCTCCTCTTTCTCTTTTTGCACATGGTCTCTTTGCTTTTTAAGTTCTCTTTGCTTTTCAATTTCTCTTTTCTTACTCAAGAGCAAGTCAAGTTTATCTTTAAAATCTTTTTCTTGATGAGAGAACTTGTTTAGATTTTGAATGAATGCATCTCCTATATCAATGAAGTTTTCTAGTCAAGATTGTTGCTCTCGAGTGATCCTATATGAAGAGGGAACAAAATATTTCCATATGCATGCTTTCAATTCACAAAAGGTATTAATGCATGATGTTTTTCCCTTTTCCACTTGAAATTGCCTTTGATGCCACCACTCACATGCATGTCCCACAAATCTAGAAATAACATGCCTAAGAATATTATACTGACTATATCTATTAAAGAATGGTTGCACAAACTTCTTTGTATCCCACATCCAATCTATGAATGAGAGTGGACCTATATCCTCCCCAAAGAATGGAATGTCACTATGAAATGTATGATGCAACTCATGACTATCATGCTTATGGAACCTAGGACTATATGTAGAATATTTACTTATGATGATTGAATGCACTTATGCACTTGGATAAAAGGGTGAAAGAAGAGGACTAGCACAAATGTACCTCCAGGTAAGCGAGGTGAGTCTCATCGACTTCTTAAGTACCAAGGCTAATCCTTGCCAAGGTTACACTTGCAAAAGTACTCAAAGTTCACACAAATGTTCAAGTAATAAGTAAATAGAATCACATGAGGCAAAGCACACAACAAGCACAAACAAGACTCAAAGAAAAGAAAAGACTAACACTAAAAACGGACCCCTAAATGACAAAAATTTTAGAGACTTTGGTCTCAAAAATTTAAACCACTAAGCGTCTAACTATGCGGCCTAAAAGCAAGGTGAGAAAGCACTTAGAACTTTCAACACATTCACTTTCTAAAACATTGCACTATAGTATGAAAAAGGTTCTACTTAGGAGATGAGATTGAACACCTTTGGTTCCCCCAAGACACCTAAGTAGGCCATGGATACAATTGAGAACTTGAAAGCAATTTTGGTTCACTAATTTGGTACTCAAAATGGAGCTACCTCAAGCCACTTAATATCTCAAATTTTGATGCTCAAAAGATGCAATTTCACAATCAAGGAGGCTTCAAAATGGTACCAAATAAGATGTGCCAAAAAGAAGTACAAAGTACAAAGAAATAAAGCCAAAAATAAGAAATAATACAACTCTAAATATGCTGCCAAAGTGCTACCAATTTGCACAATACAACTCTCGAGCTTGGCTTGTAGCCTCTTTTTGATTTGAACAAAAACCACCACCAAGTAAGGCACTTGTAAGCACCTTAAGCCACCAAAATGAAGTGCAAAACAACAACTATAGTCTTGGTTTTAAAGGCCAAAACAACCACCAAACCTGCACCAAAAAACAAAACAGCAAGAAAACTATACCAAGCAATGGAGTTAGCACACACACTCTCAAATGAATAGGTCCAAAACTTTCAATAGGTGAGGAAAAGGATAAGCACACAAGCTAAAATTCTACTTCAATATCCACCACCTAAGATGCTACCAAATCATAGAAACCATTCTAAACTTCATAACATCATCAATCACAACTAATAACCAAGAATCAAGTATATGAACCCAAACAAAGGAGAAAGCAAGAAAACCTAATTAGAAATGCTAAACCAAAAGAGAATTGAAATGAAACATGATTAGAAGGAGGTTCAAGAAGTGACAAGTAAGAAATTAAAGGCTGGAAAGAAAGGCAAGCACCACAAAAAGGAACCTAGAAATGCACTAGAATAGATGAAAAAAAAGAACTAAAAACAGAGAAGAAAAAGTGCTTAGAAACAGCCACGTTACTCATTGCAATTTTGTGCCAAATTGAGGGAATAAATTCCACTTTTATTGAAGGAGAACTCAAGGCAATATAGAGTACACAATGAAGGAATCAATTAGAATAACAAAGAACACTTAAAAGCACCACAAAATGCATAAAACAACAATAAAACAGAGAATTCCCGAGACCACTACGCCTGAAAATGTGAAAATTTGCCTCAATTTCGCGAATTTTTCATTTTTTTTGTACTCAACATTTTTGAATGATTCTTTTTTTGTATTTTTGGTCTGGATGTTAGCTAAATGAGGAAAAATTAAGATTAAAATTTGGACCAGGCAGTGAGTCATGAAAATTCTCAAACAGTAGGTGTGCGTGTAGTGAAAACTGAAAAAACAGACTGGAGCAGAATTGCTCATAAAAATCGTAAGATGTTCTATGAAAATTCAAGATGAATGAACTTGATTATGATTTAAAATCAAGTATGAATCATAGAAGAACATCTTAAACACTCAAAAGCACAACCCAATCGGTGAAATGGACGAAAAACAGTGAGACCATTGCCTTATACATCCACAAGCATCACTTGGAGTTCATAGCTCATTTTGTGTGATGTAGGACTTGGTTATCATCAAGCAAGTGCAAAATTCAGCCATATGAACAAAAATTAAGATGAATTAAAGTGCTAAAACATGACTTAAGACAAAGCACAACATAAGGAACTGAAAATTAAAAGATGCACCGATTAAAATGAACAAAAATAGCAAGGAAGAAAAGAATAAGTGCTGAAAACGAAAATAGAACCTAAAACAGATTTACACCATTGAAGCAAGGAGTAGTACAAGATGAATCAATGGAGATTCATGTAGCCTCAATGTCAAACAGTGGAGAGTAGCAAGAACATGAAAAAAACGACAGAAAAATTGAAGAAAATAGTGGAGAAGAAGAGACAAAACGAAAATTGAAACAAGACATAAGTATGGACCAAGAACCTTACCCAAACCAAGAGGATGGATGCACCAAAGGCTTGGATGGCTCTAGATACCAATTAATGGACGTCCTTGGTGTAGGAGAAAAAGGGGATCCATGGAAGACACCAAGAAGTAGATGAAATGCAGCGGAAATGAAGATAAGAGCAAGAAGAGCTCTCGGCAATGGAGGTTTTTGGTGAAGATGAAGAGTAGAAGTGGAGCTATGGTATGGAAGGTGGCTAGAGGAGATGAAGGAGAAAGTTAGTCATGTATGCTCTCAAAATAATAGAAGAGTGGAGTGATCTCAACATAAACATTCTATTAGAAATTTCAAAAGTTAAAAATGTACAAATGGTCTCAAAATAATAGAAGAGTGGAGTGATCTCAACACAAACATTCTATTAGCCATGTAAAAATGTACAAATATACTTTTGGATTTTATATGTGAGCCTAAAAGCTAGACTAATTCTTGGCCCTTAGATCAAGCTTGGAGGAGAAGCTTTAATCATCACCCTTCGATGGTGGCTTGGAGAAAGAAGCATCTTCCTAGCCTTTGGATGAAGACTTGGAAAAGAAGACACTCTTTTAGCCCTTGGATGAAGGAGGCACATGGGTGGAGTGTGGACTTGGCTCCATGGGATGCATGATCCATGAAGTGTAGGAAGGAATGTTGACTTCCACTTAGTTCACCTTTGACCTTTGGTAGCTCATGGTCAAATCTCCTATTGGGCTTAGTCAAGCCCAATTTTATCAATTCAACTACACATTGTTTGACCTATTATTCTAGAAAAACAAGGCCTAAACAATGGCCTAATTTAAATCTAAACTACGGTCTTCCATGCATCAACTCATATTTTGTAGATTTCTTTGGCACATGTGAATAAAGTGAAAAGCCCATGATTGACTTGATCATCTTGTGAGAGGCCCATGTGGATCTTCTTCATCATGCTTCTAGTGATTGGGCCTCGAGGTGGGCTAGGGCTTGTTGATGCATTTGGGCTTAGGCTTATTGGGATCACATCAATTTAGGAAACTCAAATTTGATTAGATTAGTTGGGAGTCTGGATGCTCAACCAACAAGTCTATGGCCATTTGGGAGACTCATTGCTTGACCAAATTCGTTGGTAGTCTAGCTACTCAACGAACAAGTAGATCATCATTTGGGAGACTAATTGCTCGACCAAATTAGTTAGGAGTCTGGCTGCTCAACTAACAAGTAGATCGTCATATGGGAGATTAATTTCTCGACCAAATTAGTTGGGAGTTTAGCTGCTTAACCAACAAGTAGATCACCATTTGGGAAACTAATTGCTCGACCAAATTAGTTAGGAGTCAAGTTGCTCGACCAACAAGTAGATTGCCATTTGGGAGACTAATTGCTCGACCAAATTAGTTAGGATTTGTTTTATGTTTCTCTTGTGAAATTTCTCACTTTTATTCACGCCTCATTGATAAATGTCAATTATTAGTTAAATTGCATATCATTTAGACACTTATCTTGCACTAAATCAATGTAAAAATCATTAGAATTACCCTAATTTTACATAATTACAGAATGAGGTCATGAGAAAATAGAAAAAATGGAATTTAATGCATTTTGTGTTGTTTTGTGTTGTTTTGTTGGTAAAATGAAGTAAATTATAAAGTTGGTGTTAAGCCCTAAAAGTTGCAGCTTAAGCCAAAAGATGAATTGAGAAAGTTAAATTTTAAGTATGTGGCTGAGCAACAGAATTTGGCGCTTAAGCCATATTTTAAGAAAACTTCACTGCAAAGAAACATGAAACTCCATATTTGAAGCTGAGCACAAATAGGAAACCTCCGTAATAGGGAAACCTCCATTGCTGAACTACAAGAGATGAACGCCCAAGCTTGGGAAGAAACCCACTTTGGAAGGAAACCTCCATGGCTAAACTTCAAGATTTGGAAGCTAGAGCAACACCTTAAATTCTATAAATATAAGGCATGTAGTTATTTTCGTGTTGATTTTGGATGCTAACTTATATGTTAGTTATGTAGTATAGTCTAGATAGAGATACACATATATTATTATAGTTCGTAGTAAATATCTTATAAGGCTATGGAACGAAGGATGCTACTCCAAGTTCATCTTGTATTCATCATCATGAATAGCTAATTCCCCCATAGTTAGGATTAAATATAACTTCTAAACTCTCTTTGTATGCTTGATTATATATTTATTTTGTTCTTACTTTTGTGTTGGTTACTTGGTTTGTATTTCACTCTATGGTGATTTGGCCAATCATCGCACCTCATCAGCACTCAATGTAGAGACATTTGGTCTAGTGTTTAGATCCAATCAAGTATCCTGACCCTTGACATATACTAGACATGGATATGCAGGTTTAGTTGGTGTAGAGAATCTTGTTCTCAAAGCAAGGGTTCCTCCACCTGGATTGAGAAATCTTGCGTTTGACACCCTTAGGTTCTAACGCATAGACATGTGGTTAGTTCTACAAGTAAGTGTACTTCCATGAACAATAAGATAAAGAACATAATATATAGATAATTAAAGGGCAATATAGTTGAAGTTAAGAGGCTAAGTTTAATCCCAACGTCTTAATCAGCATCACCTCTGTCATATATTTATTTAGTTTATTCTTATCAATATAAAAACCAAAACTCATATACTATTCCATTGTCAAACTTTGAGTCAAACGATAAACTATTGATCTAGTTATCACCTCTTCTATAGTGAGGAAAAAAGAGTACATTTACAACGAAAATTCTAACTGAAATAAAAATGTAAATTCTTATTTACCATGTTGAAGAACTTTTCTAAGTCTTTTATATGGTCATTATCCTTCTTTGACTTGACCACTATATCATCCACGTATGACATTGGACCATTTGACTCCTTCCCGATGATCACGCTTCAGAAACATCTCCAAAAATCCCTCCTTTATGACCCTTCCAATTTGAGTCTATAAGGTGTAACAATTATTTGTATCATATCCACGTGTTTTATGGAAATGACACTAGAATTCCTCATCTGGTCCCATCCGCACCTTAATTTATGCCAGAAAAGATAGGAATTTTGCTACATTCAGCTCTAGTAATTTTGTCTCCCATCCCTTTTTTTTTTTCGTTTGCCTTCTTGGTATTTGATATCTTTCTTCTTTTTCCCATCATTGCCTCCTTAGGTTTGTTTTATTGTCTACTATATCCCTTCTCCCAGTTACATCTTTTCGTTCATTTTCTCTCTTTTTTCATCATTACTTCCTCCGGGTCAATGTGAGACCTAGCCTTCTTCCTCACCTCTACTGTATTCTCCAGTTTTCTTTCCATTAAAGACTCTCCAAAATTCCCTACCCTCAACCCTTTGATGAATGCATCTACAAAAAATGTCTTCATTTGGGGGTGACACTTGCACGTACATTTCACATAAGCGTCTCAAAAAAAAATTTTAAGTTCTCAATCTTTCTTGCTTTAAATCAAACAAGTCTCCCACGTTGACTGGTTTGGGCTTATTAGCTGCAAAATGGTCAACGAACATCTTGGAAAATTCATCGAAGGATGTTACACTATGCTCTGAAAGGTTAATGAATCAATCCAGAGCTACTTCATTCAAGGTGCTCGCGAACATCTTGCATCTGATAACATCAGTTCCCCCCACATATCAGCATCTGGGCTCGAAACATTTTCACATGTGTCAATGGGTCCTGAGATGGGTCCTGATGTCCTGTGAACATTTTCACCTTCGGGATCACGTAGTGTGGAGGTATCAGTTCTTGTAGTATATTCTATGCAAATGGTTGGAAATTCATTCCTTTATCAGGTTTCAGGCGTCCTCCTCCCCTACCTCTGTTATGTTGTAGAGTATGAACAAATTCTTCTAGTAGGTGCCTAGACGCCTCATTCTCTCGTCATAAGTCTTCATGTTGCCTTTGGTATTCTTCTACTCTCAATATGACCTCCTCATTTTGTCTTCTAAGATTAGCAATCATTTCCATCAACTGCTCCACGGTAGGTGTATTGGATCCCGTTCTTTTTGACATCTTTGTGTATTTTCTTTCCTCTTGTTTTTCCCGTATGATTTGTGATGTAGGATAGGTTTTACTTGCCTTACAGTAGGTGCCAAAATATTCTAGCCGAAAGGTAAAACCTATTCATCTAGAACATCCAAAGAGTGATATCCTTTTTTTCTTATCTCCTAGAGTCTTTTTATCCTCCTTTCTCCTGACCTTTCAGTTTTCCTTATCTTTATTATTCCTTAACATCCAAATTACTCTCATCTTGTCGGTCCTGAGCTAATTGGACTAACACCACAATATTTAATAAAATTTTAATCTATAATAAAGAAGAAAATACATGATTTTTTTTTTAAAATGAGTATTTATAAGAAATTGAAAAGTCAGAAAAAAAAAAACATTTAAGTCTAAGCATATTGTATCTCATTTTTAATAAAAATATATTTCACCATGTAAACTTAGTTATTAAGAAAGACAATTTATATATGACTTTTTTTATTAAAAAGTGAGTTTGAGTATAATTTAATCTCAAAGATTAATTTGTAAGATAAAGATGTATTTCACTCATATATATATATATATATATATATATATATATATATATATATATATATATATATATATATATATTATAATTTGACTTTTTATCTTTAGGTGATACTCACATTAAGAATCAATTAAGTCAATTGTAAAATAAATATTTTATAGATGATCTTACCATAGGCCAATAACTAACACGATAGTTCTCACAAGTCTATTAAGACAAATTACTAGTAATCCATATATAAAATCAATCACATATAAGATTGTACCATCATAATCGAGAAAAAACATTTGGGTATCGATCCTAGAGATTTGAGAATCATATGAGATGTTACTCGTTCATAATCAAGTATAAAAACCATTGATTGGTATTTGGGGAAGTAGCATCTATAATACTAAGCTTATAAGATTGGTTATGATTAATAGTAATAAAGATAAATTATAATTTAACAAATTCTCTATAAATTCAGAGATATTAAGAGAAAAGAAAAAAGATAAAATTAGTTTTCTAATACTTCCAATTCTAATTTTAATATATACTTAGATATATAAGTTATTGTTGAACTTGAAAAACTATTAGTTATAAACAAGAAGATAGTTTAAAATATGAACAATTAAACTATCTAACTTAGGCTTTGTTTTGGATTAGAGGAAGGATTTGGACGAGTGAATTTGAATAGATTTAAGTGGAAAAGGAAGTGACTATGAGATTATTTGGATTAAAGGAAAAATAATATGATTTAAGTAGATTTAAAATAAAAGTTTATGTATAATGTGATAGGTATGATAAATTAAAAAATATATTTTAATTAATAAAATCATATAATTATCATTTTATTCTTAAGGATAAATGTAATATTAATTAAAATAAAAATTGTATAAATTATGTTAAATTAAGATTAAGGTTGATATTTTAAATTAAAAAAATGTTAAAAATATTATATTTAAATTAATAGGAATTTGTAGAAAAAAAAATATTTTATATTACTTATTACAACTATTTTTAACATTATGATTATAACAATTATTAAGTTTTATTATTAGAGTTATTATAAAATCATGTTACTGTATATGTAATTTAAAAATAAAAATTTTCAGAATTATATTAAAGTAAAATAACATAGATTTATATTAAGATATAATAAAAATGCATGAATTATAATAATATATTACGATTAATATAATGTACGTAACAATACATTGCAGAACATGTAATATTATAAGAGAGAAGCACATCGATTTTAGCATATTATGAGTAGGCCGGTAAAAATGAATCAAACTATATTGTATTATTAAAATTGTATTGGATTTAAGAATAATTTGTCTGAACTGAACTGAAAACATAGTTTAAACGAACTGCACTTAACTGTTTTTTATTTTAAAAAAATGAATTGCACTGAATTTAATTGAATTACAATATGAATTGAATTGAACCTTCAATCCTACTATTTTTTAATTGAACTGCACTATTTTTAAACTGAATTTCATTATTTTTTAACTGAACTGCAATATTTTTGAACTGAACTAATTGTATATTATTTTTTAATTGCTTAACTAAATTATTCTTTTACAAGAAGATAAATTATCAATTCCATAAATATATTGTGTGAGAGTTTCTAGGATTTCTCATAATGTTCAAATAATATTTATTTTACCTAGATCTATTTAATATTATATTTTGTTTATATGTAATAGATGTTGAACATTTTTTATTTAACGTTATATTTTATTTATATGTAATACATATTTCATATTAAGTAATTTATAAGATTAAGACTTGTATCACTTAAGTAATTTTTTTTAAGCAAACTTAATTTAATTATTATCTATTATTTATTTTTATTCGTGAATACTCAAAAGAGTTACATGAAAACGTCTCTATAAAAAGAATCTCATAACTCGTTTTTTTTCTATTTTATTAATTGTTTTCTAATGATTTTAGTATAGAACAGTTTTCGTTAGTTTATATATATTTAGAAATATCAGCAAAATATAAGAAATCAAATTCCGATAAATTATGAACTACTTTAAAATATATATATATATATATATATATATAACACCCTATTTAAATAATTACTCTAATTAAATGACATTTCACACATAATATAAGAGATGGATCCTGGAGTATAACCACGACTCCTTACAATATCCAAAAATACTTAGGGATCCAAGGCACACCAAGATGCCAAGACTAAACAAAATACAAGAACTTGACAGTAGTTATTAGGGTACTAAAGGATAAAAACAGTACATGGACCATAGCCCTATCAGAAAGCCCAAAATAGTAGGATCCAACCCAGGTGGGCTACGCAACGGAACCATCACCTCCCTGTTGACCACGAGTGTTACTCGCATCTGCCCACATCAATAAATTGATGATCATCGCAAAAAGAGAAAACCACACAGACTGAAGATACAATAAACAACAAAAGGGTAAGCTAGAGCCGAAAAATAGTTTATCATGCAGTTACATACAATTTCATAGTTCAAGATATATATGTCAACCCATCATGTTATGACTTGCAAACAATACACTAAGACTCAGACACGACTCATCCATATACATATAATTTAGTCGGATTCAGCGGATGCTTGCACTTGTGGTCGATTTCCCTACTCAACCGAGCTGCTCACCCCCGAGCTAAGTGTTACAATGTCTCAACCCCCACATACAAGGTTAGCCTTTAATGAATTTCAGGTCTCCTTCTACTCTCACCACAAGAGTCAGTCTGCTCTACGTGAGACTAACTGACTCCTTAGAGTGTTAGGATGCAACCTTAGCTTGAATCCTTACCAAATTATATAGATAGGGCACCACCATGAACTCCCACTAACAGGGGCCATGGAATTACGTCTCATCATTCCAAACTCATGCCAAACTCATCATTCACCACCCATAAACCATCTTTACTCATGCATATTCACTCATCTCATGCTTTAACAACATCACATTATGCAAACGATTTTGGGACTTTAGAAATAAAACTGCAGCTTGTGTAAAGCTCATAAAATTTTTGTATTTATATTCAAATTAAATATGATTGAATCAAGAACCAAATGAAACAAGAACCAACTTAATTGAATAACTATAAAGAAAGTTGTAGACCAAACAAGCAACAAAGGTCAATGTTGTCAACAACCAAACTATAGTGATCTTGTGATAAAAACTGCTCTCACTACAGAGCTCTGATTCAAGATCGCACCGGTCAAAGTCAGAAACTACTTGTTAAGGATCCGCTGTTAAAATATCAGCTCAATCCAACGGTTAACGAAGTAGTAAATTTCATTATACGAAAAGTGTGCAGTGTTATCAACAGTCAAACTACAGTGACCTTGTGATAAAATCTGCTCTCCCTACAGAGCTCCATTAAAGATCCGACCGGTCAAAGTCAAAAACTATGTGTTAAGGATCAGCTGTTAAAATATCAGCTCGATCCAACAGTTAATGTAGTAGGAATTTTCATTTTACGAAAAGTGTGCAATGTAGAAAAAGAGTAGCGCCACATCAATCAAAAATACTCACACACCATACATTTTTATTCGACCAACAGCCTCATTCAAAACAAACCAAAAATCGGCAAAATAACTTTAAATACATAAACCCTAGCTTCCCTTACCTGGAAAAAGCTAGCAGAATATCCCGACACCCAAGCAAGTGAGTACTACCGACCACAGAGCAAATTCATAATTTGTAAAACAGTGGAATAGATTCAAAATGGGTTACCATGGTAAAGCCTAGTTAGAATCATGATGATAGAAGTGGAAATGAAAAAGGTACGGTGGAGAATCAACTTACATGGATTGAAGAATGTGATTGAGTTAACGCAAAGAACCGTAAGACCCAAACCCTAGCAAAGCTTCTTTGGAGGGAAAAGGGAAGAGCGAGAGCACTGATTTTGGCAAGTGAGTGCAGAATGAGGGACCTTGGCGGCTTTAGGGGCCTTGACACCCTATGGGTCAGCCTTTAGACCCAACTGATTAGGGACAACTAGGGATCGCAATGGGTCGGGTCGGGCACGGATAGTGTCTACCCGCAACCTAACCCGCCAAAAAAAAATATGTCCGTTACCTGCCCGTTTACCCGCCGGGTATCCACTTTAAAAATACCTGCGAATATTTTTAAAACCCGCGGGTACCCGTGGATACCCGATACCCACAAATATTTAAAAAAATATTTATTTTATAAATTTTTTAATATAAAATTATAAAAATAAAATATAAATTAAATTAAATTAAATTATAATTATAATTATAATTAAATTTGACATAATAAAATATACTATTACTTCTCATTTTAATTAAATTTAACTTAATAAAATATAAATTAAATTTTAATTTTAATTTTTTGCGGGTAACGGGTACCCGCGGGTACGGATAGTATGACACCCGTACCCGACCCGTTTATAAGCGGTATTAAAATACCCGCTACCGGCTACCGGCGAGTAATAAATACCCACGGGTAGTAACTATCCGTTGCAGATTTTATCCGTGGATATCCACGAGTACGGATATTTTTGCCATCCTAGGGACAACCCTTAAAAATAAGAGTAAAAAAAAAATAAATATCTATATATATATATATATATATATATATATATATATATATATATATATATATATATATATATAAGTATTTAATTTCTTACTCACCAAACTTTTTTCTTTTCACATAAATCTTGTAATTAATAAACATACAAATCAACACATGATTTACGGTAAACTTGAATCTTTAGTTTTTCTGCTATCTCAAAAGTTCAAGTAATCAGACGTCACATATCTATACCATTTTGTGCATATCGTAGTACTCAATTTTATTGTTTTATTGTCTTAACTTTTAAAAAACATTTTCAAACAGTTAACTAGTTAACTGAACCGTAAATATAAGGGATTCAATTTTCTTTAACTGAACTTGAAAATGATACAATTCAGTCTTTTATTGGAAATAGTTTTTTAGTACAATATAGTGGAGATAATTCATAATTTAGTACAATTAGGTTTATTTTGTTCGACCTTGATTATGAGATTGATATTGCGAATAGATAATTTTGTGAGGGTTATATCTGTAACTTCACAGTGCAGTTTTCCCTTCATTTGTTCTCACATTTGAGGGTCACAAGTCAGTGTAAATTAATCGAAACAAACGTTAAGGACAATCGCTTTTCAGTCCGAGCTAACAGCACATCAACCCAACCAAACACAGGCTTAAACAAACAGAGTATCATTAGTTATTTAATAAACTTAATTTTACTACTAGAAAAAGAATTTTGAGACAAAAGTATATTTTATTTTTAACTAAAGCCATCTATTTTTATAAAGAAAGTTTATTTTTTGGATCGGGCATGAGTCCGGTGAATCTGTGTTTGGAGGGGTCCCGTTTCGCCATGTGGCTATCTCCACCGACAGTGTTATGTGTGTGACTGTATAAATTAACTTTAAAAATAGGCGTGTATCCTTTCCCGCCATCCATCGTCGCCATCATTCCAGTGGAAGCAGCAGCCCCTTCTTCACGTCATCCTCGCATTCAATGAACCGTCATGTTTCCACACCCAACAGAAGGCCACAGCTGAGTAAGTAAAATTACCTCTCCACACATCAAATCTAAAATTACTCTCCATCACTCAAAACAAAACAAAAACACCCTCCAAATTATTACAGACTCCTAAAATTTATCCCAACCCACCATGAGAAAACCCACTAAACCCACCCCCACCTTCCACCCATTCTCAATCCTCAGATCCACCCTTCTCCTCCTCCTCCTCTCCATGGCGTCCATCTTCTTCCTCTCCCTCTTCTTCTTCCTCAACCTCCAACCTCACTCCTCCGCCGCCGTGGAGATCAACCGAGCCTGCAATGCAACGCGCTACCCACTCCAATGCCACACCTTCCTCATCCCCAAACTCCTAACCAACCCCACCCCTCTCCAAATCATCCAATCCACCATCAGAGCCTCCACCTCCAATCTCGTCACCGCGCGATCCATGCTGCACTCCGTCCGTGACGCCTCCCGAAGCAACCGCACCCGCACTACCAATGTAAAGAGCTGTCTCCAGGTCCTCCATTACTCCCGCCACCGCAACACCCTCTCCCTCGCCGCACTCCGCCGTGGCGCCACCAAGGATGCGCGCGCCTGGATGAGCGCCTCCCTCGGCTACCAGTACGGCTGCTGGAACGGCCTCAAGTACATCAACCACACGGCGCTCGTCGCCCAAACGATGACGTTCCTTGACTCTCTCGTCATCATTTCCAGCAACGCTCTCAGCATGATGGTCTCCTACGACCTCTTCGGAAACGACACCGCATCCTGGAGGCCGCCGATCACCGAGCGCGACGGCTTCTGGGAACCGTCCGGGACTCAGGGATTCGGGACGGGACCCAAGATACCGGAGAAATTGGAGAAATCGACGGCGAACGCTGTGGTGTGTAAGAGTGCGGGGTGTTACCAGACGGTGCAGGCAGCGGTTAGGGCTGCGCCGGATCGTGCGGAAGAGAGATTTGTGATATATATAAAGGAAGGGGTTTATGTGGAGAGGGTGAGGGTTCCGTTGAAGAAGAGGAATTTGGTGTTCTTGGGGGATGGCATCGGTAAGACGGTCATCACGGGATCTGCTAACGTCGGCCAGCTCGGCATCACCACCTACAACTCTGCCACCGTCGGTCAGTTGCTTTCTTTTCTGTCGTTAAGGTTTACCTGCTTTTATTTATGTATGCTTTTTTCACCAAATCTTTATTTCAGTTTCGTGTTTTTCATATTAACTGCAATTTCACTTTTTAGTCTACTTAATAAAAACTCGCCTTATAGATTGATTGATATCAATCATTGAAGCCAACTTTCAGTCAGAACTAAAAAGTTTTATATCCAAGTTCTGTAATAACACTTGTAATCAATAGAAATTCTATTGCATGAAAATTTAGCGATTTTTCGGTTGTTATAACAATGTTGTTAGAGATGCGGTGAGGTTTGTTTATGGAATAACAAGAAAAACAACTTTTTAAGCGAATAAGGAAATTTTACTCTTAATCTAGAGATAGGAGTACAGGACTTAATTTAGACGCAATTCGTCAAGTACTTTTAGAATTGCTTTTCAATAAATTAGATTTTTTCCTTACTAATCTGTATACTAATACCTATGTTAATGAGTTAATTATTTAATATGGCAGGGGTTGCTGGGGATGGATTTATGGCAAAGGATCTGACAATTCAGAACACGGCTGGTGCTGATGCTCACCAAGCAGTGGCCTTCAGATCAGACAGTGATCTTTCTGTGATTGAGAACTGTGAATTCATAGGCAACCAGGACACTCTCTATGCTCATTCCCTGCGCCAATTTTATAAATCTTGCCGCATACAAGGCAACGTGGACTTCATCTTTGGGAACTCGGCATCAATCTTCCAAGACTGTGAAATCCTAGTCCAGCCTCGCCAAGGCAGACCAGAGAAGGGTGAGAGCAATGCTGTTACTGCACAAGGTAGGACAGACCCTGCTCAGTCAACAGGATTTGTTTTCCAGAACTGTACGGTTAATGGTACGGCAGAATACATGGCATTGTATTATAGCAGCCCTACAACTCACATAAACTATCTGGGGAGGCCTTGGAAGGAGTATTCTAGAACACTTTTCATCCATACATTCATGGAATCCCTTATCACACCACAGGGATGGATGCCATGGACCGGGGATTTTGCTTTGAATACGCTTTATTATGGGGAATTTGAGAACTCAGGACCGGGTTCTAATCTGAGTCAGAGGGTGCCCTGGAGTAACCAGATCCCATCGGAGCACGTGTTCTCATATTCGGTGCAGAGTTTCATTCAAGGAAATGATTGGGATCATGTTGTCGTCAGTCATTAGGTCGTCCTAGGAGTGACCACGGAGTGGTGAATATGAGGAGGGAATGAGGAATGAGAGTAGGGATAACTGAGTAATGAATATGAGGAGGTACTATTTTAGTAACTGGGGAATTTTTTCTCATCCACTTAGGAACAGCCAAAGAATTCAAATGCCATGTTGTTTTGGTAGCAGATACTGAGGGTTGATACTTAATCCTACTCATTATATTGTGTAGACCCTGGATTGAATATATTTATATTTTTTTCTGCCTGGTGGTTGTCATAAAATTTTGAATTGATGAAGAACCACTAGTACATTCAAGAAATTTTTGTTCCCTTCTGTGTGTAACTAGGCTAACGGCCATTATAATCTTTAAACTTTACCAGTTTATAGAGCTTTTAGGAGGACAAGACCTCATGACTTGAAAGCTTTTCCAGCACATTAGCTGCATGAGAAAATGGCAATGATCAAAAGAAGTTAATTATTTTATTCGATTTTATGCAGTCCCAATATTCACATTAAGGCCATGGACTAACGTCTAAGTGCTTGCACTTAAATGTTGTTAACCGGTGTCCAGAGACCACTTGGTACCCTAAGAACCAACTTTGCTTGCATATCATGATATTTTTAATGTTATAGTTAGATCTACCTGCCGACATGATGTACTTTTTAATGGAGTTGAACAAATCTAGCAGGCACTCACATTCTGCCGGAAGCAATTCACTTCTCCTCCTTTCGTTGACTGGTACGATGATTAGATTACATTTTGGATATCATTGTACGCCTATGGAATGAGTCAAATAATAGTATTGGTTTTGTTACTCCCTATTAACTAACTAATGCGTCTTCCTGTTTGGTTTACTGAGGATTAGTTAAAAATAAATAAATAAATAAATCAACCACGTGTACAAGATAGTAGGAGAAGACACCAATGATTTACCAACCTGAAATTATCCTGCAATTGGTAGTCAGTTGTGTAGGTTAGAGAAGAATGAACCAAGATGAAAACTGCTAAAGATTAAAAACATTGAATTGAAAAATCAATAATCATATGATGAGATCAATAACCAAGAATAGAGAGAATGAATCTTGTTACGTTCAGAATGAAGCCGCATTCACTAATCCCCAACACGTCCTACTTATTATATAGTTCTCTAAAACATGAATTAACAACAGGCTCTTTTATCTGCTTTGTGATTAGGAAATGACTCGCTATGCATCTTCAAACCAAAGAATAATGCTTCTTACAGTTAGAAAGACTTGTATTTGGGATGCAAGTCTGAAGAAATTTCAATGAAGCTACAGTATAAATTATAACAATCTGAGCTGTTTGTGCGAGTAATATCATGCCAAAAAAATGTTCTTTTAAGTAGAAAGTATGTTCTACACTTGAAAGACTGTAGCTAACAAGCACTCGTGCCCTCATGTCACGGGGTGATATTTTTCTTATTATGCACGATTCAATTGTCACATGCTTTGGCACAGTTATCCTGGATATTTTGCACTTTTACTATGCAGAAAGAGGGAGTCTGCTCAATCCAACAAAGTTTATTTTGATGATGTCCAAAGTCATATAAACACTTTGTATCATTGTTTTACGCTTAGTCCTGAACTTATCATTTGTATAGGTGATATATATCTATGATTACATGTAAGCCAAGCTTGAATCGTATAGATTAGCTGTCAAACTCTTGAATATGTCAAATGCAGAACTTGTTAATGGATTAGATATTTAACTAATGGATTATTAGAAGGCATTGCACTGATGTAGTGAAAATTCACCCACGATGATCGATTAGGTAAATTTTCTAATCCACTAATCTCATCAGCAGAACTCTGATTTAAAAACAGATCTGAAATCAGTTTGAAAATCACACATCACTGAATTAAGAAGAGATTTTTTTTCTAAGAGATTGAGAAATGCAGAGTTCTTGCATTCTTGGGAGATCATTCCATTGGACATTCAAGAAGATTGATGATGGATTCAATCTTGGATGGTTAAGCCTGACACTAGGATTGAATGTCACATCTACACATTCATATAAGTGTATTTGTTCCTTGTTTTTTCTTTTGAATTGTATTTTTGTTCATTGTTGATTCATTGTGTGAGTAAAGGTCCAGGTGCAATTGTGTGGAGGCATTGCATCTAGGGGAAGTTCTTGATTTGTTGATCAAGCTCCTTAGTCTTTAGGGTCTTGAATTATATAAATATTCTTATAATTCTTGTAACTCTACTGATTTAGTGGACCTAAGCTCGGGTTGCTTAAAAGAAGACTGGACGAAGGTTCATATTGAATCGAACCGGTATAAAAATTGTTGTGTTCTTTTATTTTTTTCATCTTTTATGCCTTTTCTAATTGATTGAATCACTCCATTAAATACATAATTAGAAAACTGGTTATTGGAGTTATAAAAATTAAAGATAGTATTCAAGAATCCTTTTAAAACAGTGAAAAATCTAAATAACCAATTCATCCCCCTTGGTTGGGTTATATTAATCTAACATACTCTTCAAACATGAAAGCACCGGTCAGTTACTCATGCACATCTCACGATTATTGTCTATATTACTAGATTCTTGATTGATCCATGTGGGTAAATTCCTGTAAAACTAGTTTGTGGTGAAATCTGTTACTAAAGATCATGGAATACACCATTTTTATGCATGAAAAAATATGTATGAGGAAAAAAATGTTTCCGCCATCCCTTGTTGCTAACACTAGGAAATTTGAACACATGCGAGGAAATTATAAAGGGGAAGTGATAACTCATAAAGCCGAAAGAGATGCTGTGGTAATGGTAGGTGGTGTTGGAGTATAAAACTCATCATCTGTCCAATTTGTCTCTCCCCAGTGCCGCAACATGCTTTTCCAGTTGCACAAATTATCTATACATTTCTTCAAGCGTCTATCTTTAACTTTTCTTCGCCAATGGCCGTCCGTGTAGTTTGCAATTTCAGCCTGCCTACGATCCCACTCCAACTGTGCCTTCTGCTTCGATTTCAGCAGACAAAACTGCTGCAAAAGCTCAGGCATTGCATCATGCACCTTCCACCACTTTGCATGCGCAACATCACTTGCAAACTCATGAAAGATATCAGCATTCCAGTTGCAATCATAGTCCCGGAAGCATAACCATGGCTTCACACCTAGATAATGCAGCACATACAAAATTGGAGGCTCAGCGCCAAACAACAAAGTCTTCATCTGTTTCTTCTCTTCCTCATCACCAATCCAAAAATGCTTCAAGAAGTTCATGTGTCTTGGTATCCTGTGCCACCACGTGAATATTTCATTCAAATATCCTTGGTCCCCTCCGTTGTAGGACTCAATCTCGTTTATGTGATCCATCAGGAGCTGGAACGTGCAGTTTGATGGCTCAACCACCATGACACCGGAGTTGAAGAGCGTGGCATTGTTTCCAGTGGCGGTGATTTCTGGCATTCCAAATAGGAAATCTATGTTTCTCAGTATCAGCAAATCTGCATCAATGAATATTATCTTGTCATAATCTGTCAACTGCCACAGCCTGAACTTGCTGTAGTTCCACTCGTTGTAAGCATCTTTTTCAGCTTTGGGGTTTCTGATTCTTTGTATTGTTCTAACTTTCCACCCTGCTGCTTCCAAACCACTTCTGTGATACCCACTGATCGTCTCATCAACAAGTATCACAAAATCTCGAGTTGATCCAGACATGCGGATGCTTTGTGCAGCAGCTATGGCCCCACAAACGTAAACATGAGCTGAGTGCAGAATTGTTGCATATGCTTCTCTAGGAGCATTCCCATTGTAAGCCAACTCTGTTACCAATTAAAATACAATTCCTTCAGTTCAATCTTCGTGATAACAAAATATAATGACAAAAACATGATATAACTCACCTTTGCCTCTCATTGGAAGTGCAAGTTCACAAGACCCTACTGGAAGCTGAACTTTTTCTCTCAACACACTCAAGTTTGGTTTGTATAACCACACATTCCCTTCGCGTCCAACCAGTTCTTTACATGAAAAAAGATTTGGAATTGGAAAACAGTTGGTGATGAAGAGCACATAAACGGGGTAGTTTCCTTTGAAAGAGGTTGCAAGGCCAGCAGCTGCAAGCTGAAGATGCAGACGAGCAACGTCTCTGGACCAGTTCCCTCCATTCCTGCAAGGAAGCTTCACGGCGATGAGGTTGAGTCTTATGCCTGGGGGTCTAATACTAGGCAGAGAAGGACACACAGGAACTTCAGTTTCTTCTTCCTCGTCAATCCATTCTGGGTACAAGGATTCCCATGTCACATTTCTTGCTGCATACTCCAGAGGCAGAACAACATGTGTTGCATCAGGAATATGATGTTCCCAATGGACTTGTTCTGTCTTGTTGAAATTTACAAGCCCAATTCCTTGAAGTTCGTCTTGCGCTGTCAACTTATCAGTAATTTTCAGTATGTCATCCCAGTCAGTGTCTACATTGGATATGTAACGAGGATCTGAGCCACCCCATATCCACCTGTTCACATTACACCACTTCCATTAAAGGGTATGAAATCAACACTTCAATTTTTTACTTCTTCTAATGATGAAGATTTGGTTCTTTTCTTCACATTTTCAAAGATCAGGTTGGTAGGAGTTTATTACATTTACTTACCGAGAGCCTGAGGTTGATAAATGGTTGGTATTGTAAACCTCTGGAGAATAGAGAAGTGTTACAAAAGTGCCACTTATGGTTATCAATAGTATGAGTTTTAAGAAAGACAACTTGCATCTTGAACTTCTATCTTGGACTGATAAATGGAAAGGCTTGTCTGCATCTTTTGCTTTGCTTCTTGGCAATCTTCGTTTGTATAAATCTTCACTGCACCAACTCATCATTCACCACAACTTCATTAGATATAACAAAAATCAAAATTGCAGCTCAGTCTCAGCCTCAACTCTAATCTTAGATTTTTCAAGACAGCTTTCTGATGAAATGTTTTTTGTGTTATCCTTCTCCATGAAAATTGTTTGATTTGGTTTTTGCATGAAGAATAACAACATTAAAACCATTTAATAGGTTGCATCTGATGAGGTAACAAAGCACAATGGATATAGTTTCTTTGACTAAGTGAAAAAGAGACATCCAAGAATCACCACAATTAATTTAATCACTTATTTCATGCTTGTGATTAAATAAAGGAATAAGATGAAGTGAAATCTAACATACGAGAATTGATGAGTCTCATACAGTAATCATTCTGTTCCAAATTTCATATAAGTTTATCATCATCATTCATCATTCTTAAGCTCTACGCAAGCATGACTGGTTCATTTTCGGGCCTACTACAGATATGATCTATTAAAGAACTCAAAAAGGCATTGTCAGATTGAAACAGCTCATATATACCTTCTGATTTATTTTCTCACTGGAAAATGCAGAAAACATATATAAAAAGTTAAGCTTTGTGGACCTCTCCCATATTGAGCATATAATAAACAATTATTAATAAAAGAAAATTACCATTTAGGATGAATTTAAATATAAACAAATATAACTAGTTTTATTTTATTTAATAAAATTATTTCTAAAACACCCTTTATGTGATTCTATTTTTAATGACACCTGTTTATTCATAATAACAAGGTTTAATGATAAATATTTAAAAAAGAAATTATTTAATGAAATTAAATAATGTTATTGACCTTTTTAATTACATAAAATTAGTTATTTTTGTGTTTACTAAACTTCAGGAAACATTATTCTTATGAAATATGCAAACCCTCCAAGTTTAGAGTGTATAAAACTGATTAATTGTTCCACTTTATATAGAATTTGATTTGATTCATGTGCAAGAGAGTTTAACTAACCAAAATGAAATTGCAAAGTGTCCAACAAGGATGTAAATAAAATTCTTTCCTTTGTTTCATAAACACTAATAAACCTAAAATATTTCTATAAATTGTAACAACCACTGAACGGTGTTAATCAAGCCAGTTGTTTATACTGTTATATATATGTAGTTGGTGAATCTTGGGAATAGTGCTTCCTAAGGGACTCACTGTTTCTTTGGCTATATACATTTTGCACGAAAACATGAAATAATGGAAGTGGTTGTTGCTTGGTCAGGTTCCTTCGACAGTAAATAAGAAATATTTTGAGATCAAATATCATTGTCATCATTTCCAGAAGATATGAAAATGTTAAGTACACGCAGGTTCTTCCACTTCTTTGAAAAGGATTTGACAACATTACAAAATACTTGAACAAGGTGCATGCATGCAATTCAGCTTATACACGCAGTTATTTCAATCATGAATTGTGTACCATTTTACCTTAATTCGTAACTAGGTAACAACAAATACTTTGACATCATGAATATATGAATATATGAACATGACACAAAAATAGACACTGCTGGTTTTAGAAAATATAACACAATATCACTATAAAATTAACACAGATTAAGTTTATCTAAAAGCGCTAATGTAGTTTTAGGATTCCTAACCTTGGCAAAAACAAATTAAAACAGCAAAATCAAATCTCACGAGAAAGGAAGACAAAAGAGTTGGCTTTTTAACCTCAAAAAGAACTTCATACAATACAAAAAGAGATGGGTCCTAGTTATGACATGAAATGTAACCTTGATGCCTGATAACGATAAGTACAATATATTGATATAACAGGAAAAAAAAATAGATAAAAATTTGAGAATGTATAATTTCAAAAGAATCAATGCTATAGTTAATATAAAAAAAACATTATAAAATTCAATAATTTTATCAATTATATGAAATTTGTGATTATTAATATCTTACTCTTATATGTTACTCGTATATCTATTTAGCCAAGAGTCTTATTATCTTATATTTTGGTCATATATGAAAAAAATTCGACTAATATTCATAACCCAAATAACAGACTTATACTAAAGGAGATAAGTCTTTAGTTGAAAAATACCTGTCCTAGAAAAACAATAAATTTTGAAAAGATGGTGAATATTATGATGATGATGATGATGATGATGATGATCGGTCCCAAGCAAAAAAACATGATTATTTGGAGTGAGTGTTGAAGCTATTGGAGAATCTTTTATGTTAAAAAAAGCACTTTTGATCCAGAGAAGAAAAAGGGTAAGAAGAGACAGTAACTCACATGGATGCTGGTAAACGGTGTCTAGCTTCAACAGAATGAGGAGAAGCACCCATTGTTCCTCTCATATAAACTATTCACCTACAGGGGCATGCAACCATCTGATTATTCTCACCTGCACAAACTAATAAACTGCATCAAATTTGAGTGAACATAGATGAAAGAAGTACAGAAAAGAATCATGGAAGGAAAAAGACAAGGACTACATTGTACATGGAAAAGAAAAAAACACAACAATCATAGTCATTTACCAAATTTAACGTAGAGGAACTAAGAAGACAAACAATGTTGTTGTTGTTGTTGTTGTTGTGAAGCAGAAAGAGAAAGAGAGAGAGAAGAGAGGTGTGAAGAAGAGAGAGAGAAGGAAAATGGAAGAAGCATTGATAGATGGCATTGTTGAAGGGTTGAGTCAATATAGAAGGAGTGAGGCAGTAACGTCCTTCAGAATTTTTCCTTCATCTTTCAGTTTCATTCACAAACTGCTACTCACCAACTCTTGCATCTATCTACTTCTTTTCTTTTATCATTACTCCTCATTTATCACCTTTTTTTTTCTATTCTCCAGTTTCATTGGAGGACAAAATGCTCCTACCTTATAAATTTCATAAATAATTTACACGTATACTTAACACTTCCTTTTACTTTAGTTCTGATATAGAAACCCTAGCTAGTGTCACAGTACAAAAATACGTTTGCTGAAATTACAATAAGAGTATCTTTTTTTTTTCCATGTACGTTTTATCATAATTTTTTTCTCTTGTTAATATTTATAGGAGAAGAAAAATATTTTTTTCTTATAATCTAATAATTTAGATCAATTTGTATAAAATTTAACGTAAAAAGTAATATCAAGAGATGGGATTTTTTTTAATTTAAGCAAATGTTTATTTTACACGACTGGTGACGTAATATCAACCATTTTTTCAATAAGCTATCTACTATTGATTAATTTCTAGTTATATAAAAAAAAAACTATGAATTTCTAGTTGACGAGCCACTATAATACAAAGGAGACATCAGACATGCAATTGTAGCACTTGATTGACAATGGAAGTAAATAGTTAGAAAAGAATGCATGACCTCAATTGAAATGGCTTCTAAGATCATTAAAGTTTTAACTCCTTTCAAGTATAAAAGGCAATTAAATTTTTCTCACTAATTAATATTTGTTTAATAATTAAGATATATGCCTAATACAAAAGTATTTTGCTATTTCCATATGAAAAGAGAGAGTATTATTGCATTAGTCTTTTGAATTATCAAAGCTTCAATTAATTGGTTCATGGTTAAGTTGGAATTGTGTTATTAAATGCATTTATTAAAAAGGAAGAGGAAGATAATAAAAACCTAGAAACAAAAATTGTCGTTTTAGTGAGAGTTGTTGATACTTGATTGATAGGGATGATTAGGTTAATGAAAACAATTGTTCATTGGATTTAGAGTAAAGGTGACCACATGTCCCAATCCCATGTCAAATAGGAAAACCTAATTTTCTTACTTTCTACCAATATTGGTAAATGTCTTTACCCTAGGAAGAGTGTTAACACTTTTACTTTTATGTCCTTCCTTCTACATGGTTAGGGTTTGCATTCCCTCCCTAATTTTTTGTTCGTAGTTAATCATATCCATAGTAGGTAAACCCTCTTATCGTCATTAAATTTTCTCTTAATGTTTCATACTAATGAAGTTCATCTGCATTTGAAGAAATGGGGTGGCAACATCAAACACCTAATCAGCTGCCACGACAACAACACATAACACGAGTTTATTATTATTATTATCATCATCATTATTATTATTTTCTTTTTTTTTTTCATTCTTATAACGCAATTATAATTAAATAATCCTTCATATTGTTGACATTCGTTTAGGTGTCCTTTCATAGACTATTTCACCCACAGCAAAAATTCGTCAAAACGGCAATGAAAAGGTTAATTAACTGAAAAGACTTCTCATTGATAAGAAAAGGAACATTGCACCAGTTGACCTCCCCTGTTCCTTCTTGCCCCCAAAGGATTTGTTTTACATGTATGGTTCTTAGTCTTTGCACTTAACACAAACACTTTATGTAAACAATTTTTATCTTCTTTCACCCTTTTCTTTGTTTGTATAGTGACAGTAAATGTGACTTATCTGTCCACTTTTTAATTATTAAAACAACAAAAAGCTATGCTTTAACTTACACATGATTGTCAGAGTTTGCTTAATCTCCAAATTTGAAACTACTATTGCTATATATTATTATATATAACTTGTTTCTTATAGAAGAAAAGACGAAAGAGAACAATAGTGATAATTTACAAGAACATTTCTTTTTTATTAACGTCACTCATAGCATTTCTTATTTTTTCTTCTCCACTCCAATTTCACACCCTTTTCAAGAGTCGGGAAAAAGAATATATTTTTTATGGGTAAACAGTATTGTGAAGACTTTCATTCGAAAGGGGTTAGTAGCAGATTCAATATTTTGAATAATTTTTATAGAACCATCCTTGCTTTAGCAAAAATGGGGAAACAGTTGAAAGTAAACAGGTGGCAGAGTTATAACAGAAGAGACTTGTATCTTAATGTTTGGAGAAGACTTGCTACAGTAAGAAGGAAGCCTTGCACCCATCGCTACGTATGCCTGTTATTCCCGTCCATGCATTACAGTTACGATAAATAATATAAATGTATAAAGCCATTGGCACTGAGACTGTATGGGATAAGGAAAATGGAGACGTGAGGCAGTATGTGTACTGTATTGCAAGCAAAGCAATAAAGAACTCAATGGTATAGCTTATATTCTTGCACGCTTGTGGATCATGACAAGACCAAGCACATTTTGTGCATCCTAGTTCTATCCATTTGCTTTACTCTGTTCGGAATTGTTGAGTGTTGACATCTTCAGAAGGGACCACTTTGAAAACGTTGTCCTGCTCACTACCTGCAGATTAGATATAATTGGAAGTTTGTATCGACAAAAGAGAGGAAAGACAGGAAGAAGCTACGTTTTATCCCATAATTATGCGTGGTGCACGAGAATGACAGGGTTGTCCCTTCCCTCTGAACTTAAAATATCATGTGCTCTTTCAAAGCTTAGCTTTTAGAGTTGTAACATCAAACTCGTTACAGTATTATAGGGACTTATCTTTACAGATATACGAAATGATAGGACTGGTTATTTAACTTACAGATTTTAATTTTACATGCGGGTATATGATGTGTCCTGAACACAATAATATGGCTCAATCGTTCAAAGGTTATTATTAGAGTTTTTTTTTTAACCCTTAGAAAAGCATGGTATTAGTGGCTTCCGATTGATATCTGAACAGCGTATCTTTGTGTTCCTGAGCATGCAAGCTTTCACTTTTCCTATTTGACAAGCGATACACATTGCCGCCATGCAGGGCAGTTAGGATTTTATGGAAACTCCATAAGCAAACAGAGCACCACATCTGCTGTAGGATTTTCAACTGCCAAACGTAACAATTCAATTATTCAGATGTACAACACTGGAATGCACTTGCAATGATCCTTTTAGCAAAATAAGGGAAGAGGGGGTCACGAGGTTGCGTAACAAGTTATTGATTTAGGCTCAAGATACCGAAAGGAGAAGGGGGATCAGAATTTTCTTGAGTTTTCAAGGACAAGTCGATTCATTGAACCTTTTCTTTTTTTTCCTTGTAAGGCAAAATAAAATTTCATTCTTTCCAAGATTACAATAAAGCTATCAAGTTCCAACTAAAAATATAATCAAACTCAGGCATCAAACTTCGGAAGATAAATGTATTCTGAGATTTTCCTTTTCTTTTGTCAATTACAGATTCAGTTGAATTATTTTTACATAGCGACGAACATTTTCTCTAGTAGCAAGAGAATACTTTTTTTTTTTCGAAACCATTTGAAGATAGATTAAATAAGCAAGACCAAAATTCAGATATGCCATGCTATGAACGGAAAAACATAGTATCCGCATTACTTTCGATAGAATCAAAAATCAGATCCTGATTTCTCCTCTTTAGGAGGAGCAAATTGCCTGCTGAGACGAGAACGTGTCCAGGGGTCTAGGGGTGCTCTCTGTGGCGGCTGAGGAGTTGGTGGCTTTGCCTGCCTAAGCTCATTTTCTCTGTCAATAAACCTGTTTTAAAGCATACAATGTTTTGAATATAAGTTTCATTCTCAACCTCCTAATTCTTAAGCAACTTGGAAGATTTAAAGGATTGAACTATGAAAACACCGTATGGCAGACAGGCAACGGCAAGAACAATGAGCAAATAAACACTTCTTCGGTGAAATTAAGTGGGGTACCAAAATAAACCTAAAATGAGTGTAAAACTAGAATATCAAAATGTACTCACTCAATATAGGCCATTGGTGCAGCATCACCCACACGAATTCGGGTCCGAAGCAATCTGGTGTATCCTCCAGCTCTATCCCTGCGCAACATAATATCTGGTCAGTGTTACAACTATCTACCTTAAATGACAACTGAAACTATATCAGGTTTATTCCTTACTTGTACCGATAAGCCAGTTCTGTAAACAGCTTGTGAAGGACATCGTCTCCTCGCACAAAACTAGCAGCACGTCTTGCAGCACATTGGGATCCCTAAAACAATTTATAATATAAACTATAGGCCAAACCCAGCAATCAAGCTAAATGAAAAATCAAATGATTACCCTGATAAAGAGTTTATTCTCAAGGCCAATATGAAAAAAATTGACAACATTTATCTGTTTCTAGGGAAATGTATAAATAAAAAGGCACAATAGTCCATGGGAACATGAATATCAAACATGGGAAAGTGGATAGTTACCCAGTAGTGATGGGCAAAATACTTGTTGACCAGAGATACATTAATTATATCATTCGATTGTCAGGATGATGATCAGTAAACTGTAGTAAAGGTAGAAAATTTTATAACCACAAATAGTTTCTCTTCTCTATTAATCCTAATTCAAAACTGTTTTTGGTAAAGTATACAGTTTCTAACAATCCTATGCAATATCGTGTAGTTTTGAAAATGCAGAATGGTCATTCCTCACCTTAATTTATATGGTCATTCCTCACCTTAATTTATATGGTCATTCCTCACCTTAATTCACAGTTACAAACAGTTGCCAATTCTTAACCATTATAATCTAATTCCCATAAAAGCAGTGTAAAAGAGTCTTCACAAATTTCGGACAGGAGTTGGTTGTGACAGGAGATTTGCCGCCCATCATTAGATTCCATACATTGTTTCGTACTCTTTTCAAGTTTCAAGTAATTATATTTCTCCTTCTATGGATCAAACTATACTTACATTTTTTACTGGGATAAAAATTGGATACAGGAGGGCTGAAAGTATTTGAGTAGGATAAGTTTCAAAAGTAGAAATAAGCTAGTAATCATTTTAAATAAAAGTTCCAAAGATATAAACACAAGTTAACATTTATTTGTTGTCCTTGGACCACTAATTTAAAACTTATCATTGTCTTGTGGAGCAATGAAAAAAGAGGAAAGTAAAATGAAAAAAATAGAGGTTACTAATGCATCATTCTATTGCAAATCAAAGTAATAACGCTTCCCACAAAAAAGTATGGAGTGCTTTCAAACAGTGTTAAAAAGATCCAGTGATACTGAAGCATGTTATTGCTACCTGAGAAATCATGAAATGGTAAGAATTTGTTTCTGGATGGAGAAATAGTGAAACAAAGACGAAGATAGCAAAAGAGTTACAAAGGCATGAAGAAATTATGGAACAGGAGCAGCAGTTTTTTCATTCATTGTTTATTAACGATATTCACAACCATTAGTAAATCTGATGGATATGTAACTCGAGAAACGGGAGCTTCAGGTATTTTGGTCTGCAATGATCAATTTTCTGGGGTGAAAATATGAATTTCAGTAACTAAATATAACCTCAAATAACCTGGAAAGTCACAGTCTCAACGTAGGGAAGGTTAAAAATTCCCCACCATAGAATGACCCATAATTCTTACAAAGAAGAGAGAAGATGATCATGTCTTACGTGTATCATTATATAGGGACAAATTCACTTCACAGTTCACAATACAAAATTCCTCCCCCAAACCCCAGCTTGCCTTACGCCCTGATTGAGGTGGAAAACGCGCAAACAAGAAAAACTGAGACAACCTAACTTGGCCTAAAAATAAAAAGCCACTCGGTGGGATATCAACAGTTGCCACTAGAAAATATAGACCTCCAATAAATTTCAAAATGCATATGGAGGTAAGAACACCAAGTACAAATTGAACAATCAAAAGATAATCGTATTTCCAAATTCCACGCATCAACCAACCCCTTAATATGATTCATACCCGTTTTTAAAGTCATGTTCGAACAAAACCAATAAAAAGCTACACGAGCAGTTAAAATTACATCGCAAATCAAATTAACCGAACCCAAAATGAATCAGAATTAATCGATGAAGAATCGCACACATACCTCCTTTCCAAGCTGAACCATATTATCCGCGAGTCGTCTGATCTCTTTGGCCTGAACGCAAACAAATTACATGAAATAAAACGTGAGATTGAAGAAAGTGGTAAACGAGGTCGCTTGAAATGGTACCTTGGCCACAGTAGTTTCGATACGCTCATGCTTCACCAACTGCGAAACCATGGTTCTATATAAATGGAAAGACAGCCAGGACTCATCAACTTTGCAAACCAATAAATCAAAGAATGAACTGAATTGAAAGTGTTAACTAACAAACTAATTAACCTGAGCATGGACATTCGGTGACCGGTGGGTCGACCCAGCTTCCTGAACTTAGTCATTTTCGCGGAAAAAATGAAAACCCTAACAACGGTAGGTTTATTGCGGTGCACTCTCCACAGAACCGCCGCACAGACCAGGGTTTAGCTCAGTTACGAGGCTGCAGACCAAACTTTTGAGTTTTTGAGAGAGAAAAAGAGTGCAAATTTTGTTATTTCAGTAAGTATTTTTAGTCTCTACAAATATAAAATTTAAATTCAAATATTATACATAAACTATTGGTTTAATTAATTTCTAATTACTTTTTAAATTAAGTATTTTTAATTAAGTTTTGTTAAATATTTTTTCAATGGATTTTCTATAATTTTTAATTTATTATTTGTCATTTAACTTAATTTTTTTAGTTTGATGACGTGATGTTAAATTATTTTATTGTTTTATTTATTTGTTTTGATATATTAAAAGAATGGAAGGATATGTTATTGATAATATAAAAAATATAGTATTATCAATGTAAAATATAAAATGATAAATAATTTTTTATTCTCACAATACGTTTTAAAAATAAAAAAAGTTGTTTATTTTTTAGTGTAATATTACTGATCACACAAATTTATACTTTTTCATATGAATATAAATAAATAAAATTATCAAACAAGATCTTTAGTCAATAGGAAAATTAAACATTAAAAACTCAATTAAAAATTATAAAAATCTTAAATATTTAACCGACAAAATAATTTAATTGAAACTCTTGAAAGTAAATCTAAATTATATTATCAAGTAAATAAATATTTTAAATACATAAATCAGACTTTAGTTTCTATAAATATTTATGTTATATTATAATATAGTAGTATCTTTAGTACCGGTGATTCTTAAAATAAATTCAATTTAAAAATAAAGACAAATACGAGACCTACAAAATTTATACTTTTTTATATTATAAAAACAATACACCCCGATATTTTAAAATAATAAAAAGTTAAATTATATAAAAATGTTTACTATAAATATAAGAACCCAAACTGGTAAGGATATTACCCTAATATCCATATATTTAAATTGTCGATAGATGTTCATTATGTTGGTTTTTTTGACCTTTTACCATTGTATTTTGAATTTGTTTTTTCACATACCACTGCATTGTCGTCAAATACTGCAGTTGATTGAAAGCTCTATTTTCAAAGTGAGATAAGCTTTTCAGTAAGCTTCTGCTACACTCCACTGAGTTGAAGGGTTGTTCGTCTTTTTCACTATTTTATGCTTTCCCACTTTTCCACCCTTTAATGGTAGATTTCAATTTTGATTTTGACTGACGTAATGGTTGAGAGGAACCATTCTTCTTCTCCAAGACTAGCTATTCTTCTTCTTCTGTAACAGAATTTTTACAAAAGCGTAAGAAAATCATTCGGTCTTTCTCCTTCTTCTTCCTGATGAAAGGTCTTTTTCTGTACTTCTTATGTGTTGAACATGGAGTTCAGGATTAATAGTCGGTAAAAGTTAGTAGCTTGATTTTAAATTGGAATGACTTTCGTGGAATTTCTCCTTTCCTGCTTAATCTACCTTTGCTGCTTAGACTGGTGACACAGTGTTGAATGATTGATGTGTAAGGCTTACTTCTTCTTTTTTCTTTTTTGGTGAATCAGTGTTGTTCATTATATGTATAACAAGTTCATGTTGTTTCTTGAAGCTTGAAGATTGGGTTCTTTTTCTACTTCTTTTCAGTTACCATAAGCTTGAAGTTTAGTTTTTTTGTTCGTTTCTTTTGTATCTTGGTATGTTTGTTGTTATAATGTGATATGTTACTTTTGATATGATTTAGTTTTTGTATCTTGCTATGTTTCTTTTTCACAATCCACTATGTATCAGTAATTTTTCCTCCTCATGTTGCTGCCAAATAACCCTTGAAACCCTCTTCCACCCTTCTTCATTCCCAACCCTAAAAAACACTCCTTTCTATCAATGACATTGTTTTATCCTACCTTCTTCATTGCGTTTTGTTCCAATAATGTTGTTGTTGACCTTGTTCTTTTGGAATCTTTATTGATGCTTGGTTCAATATCTTTTACAACCTTTACTGATGTAGCTGATTTAGAAATCAAGGATCATGAGCTAACAACTTAAGAGATATTTTGTTTAAATGAGATATGATTAAATTATCTGAGATGTAATAATGCATTTTTTGTAATCATTGGAGAATTAGACAAAATCAATATTGTTAATTTTAATGCTTTTAATGTGGTTGTTTTGGAGATCAAATCTATCTCCAATGATTTTAGGTATTTGGGAAAGCAAGATTTCAAGCATTTTTTAAAGTAAGTACATGACTTGAATTTCACTGTGATATTTGATCAATTTTATAAAAATGATCCAATACTATTGTTCCCCATTATGTGTGTGGGGTTTGATGTTGTTCTTTATCACATGTAGGTAGAGGATTAAAATTAGAAAAACTCTTTTACTAACTCAAAAGCATGATCCCACCACAACAGAATAGACAAAAAATGAGCAAAAGGTGATGAAGAAGATAGATTACTCAATGAAATGGAGGAACTAACTAATGTTCAAAGAAGCTTTTTTTGCTAAAAGAAGAGCCAAGGTTGTTAGCTATTAAATTTCATTGATTTTCGTTATGATTGGATGTGCACATGAATGACTTTTGAAATCTATGTTGTTAGATATGCAAGTGCAGCCATGTAGTATCTTCCCAGTGTTTGATCAGTAGTAACAAGGACATTGGTAGGTAGTTACAAAAGAAGTATCATATTCTTAGACAATAATGAAGTCAACAACTTTCATTTAGGTACCAAAAGCAAAGCTTCTTCATCTAAGTCAATAGCTTTTATTCACTACATAACTAGATAAATCATTATTAACGATAAGTTGTTATGATTTTTTTTGTTCATTATTAGTTGTAATTTTAAGTTAAGCCCAAACTTTTGTCTTCAGGTGTTTTTCACCTTGTGGATATGACCTTTCTGTATTCTTCCAGAAGTAATTGTCCTTTTTATCATGGGCTACAAGAATGATTATCTTTAACTCATCCATCTTCTTACAATTAGTACAAAGGAATGTTCTATTATATTTAATGTTTTTAGAGCTTGAGTTGTTTTTGTAATTGAATGGTGTTATTTGTGGTTAATAATATCTATTAATGTCATCTTCTGGTGATAATTCATGGTCAATTGGATTGGTTGTTTAATATGTGATTGTAAAGCTTCATTGTGACTGCATGAAACACACTGCTAATTCCATAAAATGTCAATTATGTGACTGAATATTGAAAAGCATCATGTTGACAATATTATGTGATTGTTGGATTAGTTGCACAAGGCATTTGAAATCTTTGTCATCGACTCCTTTGTATGACTGCATGAAACATATTGCTATAAAACAGGTGTATTGAAGATGCTATAAGATTTGAGGTATCCCAATAAAAGAAATAGTTGGTTGGTATGGAAAGCTAAGTAGACTTGGTGATATTTGTGAAGATATCTTAGTGGTAGCCTTACAGGGAAATTCAATTTCAAATACTTTTGTTTGACTTTGTTGTTTCTTTCTCTTTTAAGACTAAAAAACATGGAGATTTTTGGTTTCCTTCTCGCAATGATTAATTCCCTTTTTTCTGATACGTTGTTCCAGGCTGGTGTATCAACAACATGATGATCTTCCAAAGAAGCCACCAATATCTATATATAGGTCAAACATGTTTTTACCTTTTGGTTATGCATATTCATTGTTAGGACTATTGTGTATATATCAATAGTGCTTCTGCCATTGTAGTTATTGTGATTATGTTTTGGTATTTTGAAATCATTTTAAAAATTTTGTTCTTCCGAAAATATGCTTTTGGGAAGAATGTGGAAGTCTTACTACCTACTGGTAATTGGGGACAAGAAAATGATGCAGGGACTAGAGATGGAGTTTCACAGGTTTGAATATAAATTATTGCATTATGATTTAAGTTAAGATTATTACATTATGATTCAAATTACCAGTTGCTAGACATGTCAAAACGAGTCCAAACTCGTGAGCAAACCCAGGTCACCATAGGTTCAAGATGGACTAGGTTGAAAATTTGATTTTTTTTTCCAATTATGAGCCAAAACAGGTTGGGTTCACTTAACCATGGGTCATTCGGGTTCAAGTCGGGTTATAGCGAGCCAACCCCCATCCCACTTAATTTTAAAATCCTATCTATTATTGTATCTTTCATATAGAAAAATAAACCCTAATTTCTTACATTCTCTTCTCTCCTACTAAATCAAAAGTTGAGTCGCTCATACGATTGATTGTCTTCGCCGAACACCGTCGTTGAGTCAATCCTCTTCCTTTTGGGGTTTTCGAAGTTGTAGTGATTTCATGCATTATATGAACTTTTATTAATGTGTTTTCGGTGACCAAGTCTCAAAGAAGATTGTGATTCCCCTAAAGCTTATTTATTTTATCTAGTAGAATATGCAATGTGACACGGTACGATGTGTGAGACCCGGGAAATTAAATAAATAAATTAATATTTATTTAATAAATGCGATGGGGAGGAATTCCTAAGTTAATTAATGCAGAGAGTTAAAACAAGGAACAATAGTAGCTTAAGTGGTTAAGAGTACTTAGTTGTATTGAGAGGTCTTGGCTTTAAATATTACGTATGCCATTAGCGTGTTAATCTAATTGTTGAATTATTTTTGCATGTATGCTTGACCATGGAGCATGATAATATAATCATAGCTGGGTATGAATTATTATGAAATATGAATTGGTTGGTTGGTTGTGTATTGACTTGTTAATGGTGTGGACATGGGTCTGAAACCTTGCTAGCGCGAAAATAATTTCCCTTTTACATCTGGAAAAGGAGGAATTAGGGTGAGGAAGAGCAAAACATTGTATGGTTGTGTAAGGAGAGTTGTGAGAGCATCAGAAACCTGAGCTAAGGAGTGCAAAAAGGTTAAAGAGGATGTCTTTTGCTAAGAGGGCATGGGTAGATCGAGGTTTGTACAAGAAGGGTTATAGGAGCGCGTTTGGAGCAGAAATTTCAGGTTAGGGGAGTTTCTCTAATTGTTTAATTTAAATTTATGTTTTTCGTAGCATGATGAACATTTGCGGTGCCCTTCTATTTCATTTTTTCCCTCTGTTTCATTTTTCTGAAAATTTTCCAGAAATCGTCTACTGACTTTGAAGGCCCGTTAGGCAATGCATGTGCATTGAACCCATTTTTTGGGTTTTAAGATGAACGCCTAGCGGCAAGGATGATCCCGCCAAGCGATGCGAGCTACGTGACTATTTTTGAGTGTTTTGTTGAATTTTGTGATGATGTTGATCTTCTAAATAAGTGGTCCTTGTTTTTGTTGGCTGAATTCTAATATAAAATATTGGAAATACTATGGGTTGATGTATCTTGGTGAATTGGTGAATGCATTAATATGGGGGATCAATTCGGGTTTGGGGATGAATTGGAAGGGTGACTGAATGTGCACACTTGTGGTGATTTTACGTTCATAGGCAAATTCTGAATATACATGAATATTGGTAATCTGATGTAATGTTATTTTGCGCCATGGAATGTTTGGATTTGAGTTGAGGGGATTTTAGTTTTTCTCGCAGGTGTAGGGAAAACTGGGCTTTTGCTCAGGAACTGATGCACTGCCTAGCGGTACCTGTTTGCCGCCAAGCGACAACTAGTGCGCAAAGGCAATAACTATATACATCACACTGACATGCTTTAGATTTCAATTCACACACATCTATCATTCACACTATATATTCTTTTATTCTAAGATCAAACCAAAATGGCAAATAAATGCAAAACAACCCACCAACATATCAACTAGAAATGTTTTTCATCAAAGAGAAACCTAAAATAGAAAAATTATAAGAGACTAACATTTCTAACTACAAATCTCAAATTAAAGATACCATCATTTTCCTTCATGTATTTTAAAAATTTAATAATTTTGAATTGGTAATCAATTACCAACAGGGTATTATTGATTACCAGACTGTAGATAATATGAAAAATATACAAAGAATACGTGTGAGAATGAAGGTTTTATGGATATGTAATTTTATAAGAAGGTTATGCACGTGGTGGATTTGAATGATTGAAGGATGAGTTATCAAGCTTGAGGAATGTTATATATGGATTGAATGTAGTGTTTGAATTGTACTGTCATATAATTCTTAAGGAGGAATGGTATGGCATATAAGTATAGTGTTATGCATTTACTAGGGACAAACTCATATAGAGGAAGGAATCTAGGTGGTAAAGAGGGAAGGAAGTTCCTATAGCTAGTCTTAAGGTCGTGGACTCCATTTCTTTTGAGCTATAAGTGGAATTGTAAGACTATGGATTTCACTTTTTTTTTTCATAACAAAGCAAAGCTTATAAAGTCTGAGGGGATGCATAAATATGGATATCGAGTCTAGTATTATATTTTGCTTATGTATCTATATGATGTGATGACTGAATCATTAAATGTTGTGTTTTGAACTGGTTGAGATATTGAGTTATAAATTATCTATGTATGTTCATGTTAGCATTAACTTATCCTCTTTTGTTTGTGGCTGTGCGTTTTCTCTTCCTTTGTGATGATCATCATTTTGGCGTAAACATAGGATGTTTCAGGAGTTAGTGGTGATAGCCAATATGAGTGGATGTGCTTTGAAGTAATGTTTGTTTCCTTGGTTTAATGGATGTGCATAATATAGAATATTTAGTATACCTCATAGTCTGATGTCATTTTATTAATATCTATGGTGAGATCTCTTCTATACTCGATCATGTAATGACCTTAGATAGTAATAGTGTCTATTTTCTTGAGGTATTACAATAAAAATAATAGAGTCAAATGTATAAGTAATTAAGAAAACTCTTTAAACTTGTTTTAATGAAAAAATAATCTTATATTCTATCAATATGATTACTCTATTATATATACATTCACATTAATATATTTATAAAATTGGGAAAGAAATTTGAGTTTAAACTTCTATATATTTAAAATTTTAAAATTTTAAAATTTAAACACTTTTTAAAATTTTGAATATGTTATAAATATAAATAAGTAAGGTCACTAAACAAGATCCTTACCCAAGAGAAAATCAAATAATAAAATCTCAATTAAAAATTATAAAAATGTTTCAATTAAAAATTATAACAATCTTAAGTATTCAAGAGACAAAATAATTTAATTGAACATAGGTTAAATTATCTATATATACTTGAAAGTAAACCTAAATTATATTATCAAGTGAATAAATATTTTAAATATATAAATTAGACTTTAGATTCTATAAATATTTATATTATATTATAATTATTATTTTATGATAATTTCGTTCAAAAATAGAACAAAGATTTAGACTTTATCCTTTTTTTCCTCTTTCTTTTTTTTCTTGTTTCTTTAATAGAGTATGTTTGAATGTTCGTAAAATAAATATTATTTTTATATTTAATTATGATTTTCTTTTAAGTGAAGTATGTTGTATGAAAATGATTACAGAGAATGACGAAAACTTTTACAAATATGTGGTAACATATATGAGATAATATGTGAATTATTGTTTGATTAGAGTATTAAATATTAACACTTATGTTGTAATAGTGATTTCATAGCTTCACTAATAGTCTAAGTCACATAGACTACCATATTTATATTATATTATAATTATTATTTTTAACTGAATTTTTAAAACTAACCACTATTTTGAAAATTTTAGAATAAAACTACCACATGTTCATTTTGTTCTCCTTTTATGTTTCTTCGTATTTGTAGTTTCTACTACTAACATTTAAGTGTTTCTTAATACTTTTAATGACTTTTTTTGTTTGCATTTCATCTAGATATTCTCCACTACTTTACTCTTAACATTAAATTAGTCATTAAATTATTTTTATATTTAACATTATAACAATAATTTAAAAATTATATTTTAGTTTACCATTTTCTTTCTCTCATTAATTGTAATTGACTTTTAAAGAAGAATTTATCAATCTTTATCTATAACTATATACAATTCTTAATATTTGTCATTTTTTAAATATCTATAATATAATATTATGAGTTGGTAATATTTATATTCTTAATATATCATCTTTACTTATACTTCTTTAAATTTTGTATGAATTATATTATCATAAAATTATAAATATCATTAGCTCGTAATGTAATATATTATAGATATTTAAAAAATATAGATACATTATCACTCATAAAATAAAATAATATATTATAGATAAATTATAAATATTATCAAGTCATAATATAAAATGTTATAGATATTTAAAAAGGCCGATACACATACATTGTCACTCATAATATAATATATTTTAGATATCTACAAAATGCAAATACACAGGTGGGACATCGCATCTGTTTTCGCTAGTTGCTAATATCATTATCTTATGTTATAATTTTACTTTCAATAATTTATTTTGCATGTGTTGTTGTGGTATGGTATGACGTCGAATGATGTAACTCACTCAACAAGTATAAATAGGTACAAGTGTAAGAATAATATTTGAACAAGAATTAAAATTTTGTTTTAACTTATATTTTGTAAATATTTACATTTATATATAATTTGTGAATTTTAAGTTGTATTACAAAAGTATTATATATTTTGTATATCTCCTCTTTTAAGTTATTTTATTTTGTTTTTTAGAGTGTTACAGATAATTAATAACACAGTATATTAAACCTTGAAATAAAATATTTTTTATTTATTCAATTATAAATTATAATGAACGTAATAATTGTAACATCCTGTTTTAATAGTTTTTAAGTTATCAAACAAAACATTATATTATGATAATTCAAAGGCAGATGATAGGAATAGGCTAGTATAAAGTATCAATACAGTCATCCTTAAAATAATCATACATGTATTGTCTATACATACAACCTATACTAAGAAAGGGTTACAAAACACCCAAACATCTAAGCAAGAGAAAGGGTAAAAGCTAATGCTGGAAGCGCCTAAACACTACTCAACTCCTATCCAGGAGGGGTGTATCCTCACCTGCACTTTTAGCTGCTCACGCCAATCATTAAGGGCGATCATTGCAAAAGGGAAAGACACACAGAACAAACATATGCAAGAAGGGTAAGCTGACTTAAATAAAGAGAAATCATGCAATTTAATAATTAAGCATCAATTAAGGTTTATCACATTTATCAGAATTGTTCAAATCGCCACAATCATAACACAATCACAATTCTAGACTCGATATCCGGATTATGTAAGTGACATTGGAGCTCTTGGTGGCTTGCACCTGTGACGGTTCCCAAACTCTGCAGAGTTTAGGGCATAAGGGGTATTCACCCAACCATTCCCAGGGTAAGCCCCCTTCACATCTATGATGGATCGGGTCCATAGACTAGGACCTCCTACTACTCCTCCCGACATAATCCATTATACTCTATATGAGTCTTAATGGTTATAGGAGCGTCGGGATACCACCAATATGAGTCCTCATGTCCTTACATTCACTAAAACCATCATCCTTAGAATTTCCCTTGAAATCCTAACTCCATCACATTCTCAAATAAACCAAATTCACACAACTCTGTCAAATAGACTATTAATCACAGAAATCACATACAGAACAGGCAATCATCACATCAGTCCACTTAACATAGCTTCATTTAATCTAAAACAGAGAAGACAATCAAATTCTGCAGTGAATCTCGCTCAAGCTAGAGGATCTCGCCTGAGCTAGAGAGTTGTCTCGCTTAGGCGAGTCACTTTCGCTTGGGCTAGACTCCAAACAGAGAGCAACCCCAAAATCTGAGCGAATTCTCGCTCAGGCTAAGCTGTTTCGCCTAGACGAGATTGACTCTCGCTCAGGCGAAACCAGCTCGCCTAGGCGAGACCTCGTGCAACATCAGGGGTGAATTTTTGGTATTTTCGCTCAGGCGAGAGCTGCTCGCCTGGGTGAGACCATCAGAATTTCAATCTGTTTTCACATGCAAACCACACAGTTCATGCCAAACTCGAAATTCACCACATACAATTGTTCATACTCATCAATCCACACATAATTCATGCAATTCTAACCCTAATCAACGATTCCTTTGCGAAATTAGAGTGAGAGGTTAGCTTCCCTTACCTTTTTCTGATTTTTGAACTTGGCAAGACAATTCCTCAACATGGAGAGCTCAAAACCTCAATCCAATCTAAGAAAATGCAACACAGTGTTGCAAGAGAAGGGTTAGACCTAATTAACCCAGAAACTGAAGATGAATTTTGTGGGGAGAATAAGAAGGAGCTGTAGTTGGTTTAACTTACTCTGAAGAGGGATACAAAGGTTGCAAATTCACAGAGGGTCCAATAGGGGCTTCACTTCCAGGGTGAATGCAAGAGTAAGAAACTGTGACTAAGGGAAGAGAGAATTATGAAGGAGGAGTGGCTGATGGAGTATTCAGTGTGTGAAGAGAGTGTAGGAAAAAAAAAAGAGTTAGTGTTCTGTATTTGGTAAGAAGCATGGGTCTCACAATAATAATATTAATATAATTTAAATATGCATAATTTTAAAACTAAACAAGCTTAATAACATTATTTTAATTTTTTGAAATTATATAAATAATTATTTTTCAGTTTCAACATATTGTACATTAAAATATTGATTGTATGATGAAAATTATTATACAATACCGTTTATAGTTAAAGATATAAATATTCATACAATTTTATAGGAGTTTATTAATATTATATGAATATTAAAACCATGTAGTAAATATTGTTAATATATCTAATAGCGAATAATAACTTTATATTTATTTTTAATGAGAACTTATTTATTGAAGCATTTCCAAAATTTGGTAAAAGAAAATTTATTTAAGTTAATTATAAAATATTTAGTTCGTATTCATTATTTTTTTTTTGGCACATATTCATTATAGGTTAAAATACCTTTTTTGTCTCAATTTTCGTCAAGCTTTTTTAAATAAGTCCTAATTTTGGTTTTGTGTTCAAATAGGTCTTAATTTTCGTCAATTTTGTTCAATTGAGTCCTTTTTTGCTAACACCGTTTAAATCATTAACGGCCATTAACAGTGACTGTCACGTGTCACTTCGTGATTTTTTTGAATTTTTTTGAATTTTTTTATTTTTTTTAATTTTTTGTAAAAAAATTTTTAATTTTTTTAATGTACACGTGTCAACCCAGGAGTGTGCCACGTGTCACTTTTTGGTTTTTTTGAATTTTTTTAAAATTTTTTTTAAAATCTTTTTTAAAATTTTGTTTAATTTTTTTTAAATGTCCACATGTCAACCCAGTAGCGTGCCACGTGTCAAAGTCAATGTTTTAAATTCAATTTGGTCCATATATTTGTTATTTTTGTTCAATTAGGTCCCAATTTTTGTTAACATTAACCAATTTGGTCCCTCTCCAAATTAAAACCAAATTTAATTTTTATATTAAAATTCACATTTTTTATTAAATATTTTTATATAATATATTAAAATTCACATATTATAACTTTGATATAAAAATTAAATTTGGTTACATCGATAGGGACCAAATTGGTTAATGTTAACAAAAATTGGGACCTAATTGAATAAAAATAACAAATATAGGGACCAAATTGAATATAAAATATTGACTTTGACACGTTGCACACTACTGTGTTGACACGTGGACATTTAAAAAAAATTAAACAAAATTCAAAAAAAGTAAAATAAAAAATTCAAAAAAACCACGAAGTGACACGTGGCATGCTCCTAGGTTGACACATGTACATTTAAAAAAATATTAAGAAATTAAAAAAAAATAAAATAAAAATAAATAAAAAAATTCAAAAAAACCACGAAGTGACATGTGGCAGTCACTGTTCATTACCGTTAATGATTTAAACGGTGTTAGACAAAAAGGACCCAATTGAACAAAATTGACGAAAATTGGGACCTATTTGAACACAACCAAAATTAAGACTTATTTGAAAAAATTTACGAAAATTGGGACTAAAAAAGTATTTTAACCTTCATTATACAATCCCAATATTGAAAATAACAATTATGAATTTAAATATTGTACATAATATAGAATTATAAATGATTGTTTATAACGGTAAGTTGCTAAAATAGATATGTTAAATTTAATTTCATATTTTTCTTCAATTTTAATGTCATTCAAAATAATTCAATTACTTCAATATTATAAGATGAGTTCATATACCAGATCTTTTATTCGCTCTAATGAAACCTTGTAATACTTGCAAGGTATTACAAATATAAATTATAGCCATAACCAACTCATCGTGTGTTATGATTAATATTATCTATAATAGATTCATAACAAACAAAATAAAATGGGTTACTTTTATTTTCTAGGAAATTCTTAAACTTTTTAAAACATTTCTTCATGCGTAACTTCCATTTACAAAAGAAATATTTGTCTCTTTGAGAATGCATATTGGATTTTTGACATGTCCTAAATCACTCCATTCACCCAATGCATGTTAGGGTCAAGCATCTTATGGCAAGGGGTTACATTAGGAAAATGCATACATTAAAAGACTGTCTAAACCTTCAAACTATGCATTAATGACTTTTAGTATTGTAAACCACTAGTCCAAGTTAAAGAGGCACATTCTTGTATGGAAAATATATGGACACCATTTTAGTGGTTGTTACTCAAGACGAGAGGAATAACATACTTCCAATTGCATTTGCTATCATTGAAGGTGAAAGTGCATATGCATGGTTATTTTTCTTAAAAAACCTTAAGAGGTATGTCACACCTTAAGAGAAGTTGTGCTTAATTTTAGACCACCACAACTTTATTAATGTGACGCACACAAGACTTAGAAGTGGATGGAGTGGGGATAACTACGTGCATAAGTATTGCATTCGACACATTGCGCACAATTTCATCAGTAGATTCAATAATACAACCATGAAAAGAGATTTTGTCAATGTGGGTAATCACTTTTGTTTTTACTTCAGAAATAACATTTTTCTATGTGATGTTTTATATTCTATCTTATATTTTTTTACTTCAATATAAAACATGCACAATGACTAAGATAAGAAAAAACTACTACTACAACATAATAAAGGAAGTTAGTCTAGCAATAACAACCTGGATTGATGAAATACCTAGACACAATGGGCACTTATGTATGATGATGGGAAAATATGGGTCACTTGACAACCAACTTAGGATAATTAATCAATTCAGTTCTCAAGAAAATGAGGAATTTGTCAATCTCCTTCGTGGTCATGGCCACGTACATAAGATGTAATAAATTCTTCACTAAATGAGAGAGGAAAATCACTACAATGATTAATGTGTTAGAAAAAAGATTACTCAAATAATACTATTAATAATAAAAATATGAAATAACATAATAATAATAATTAGAGCAATAATAACACTAAGACATATATATAAATCAATGAATATTAATAAGAGATCAACAATTATAATAACATTAAGAGATAAAAAGTAGATGAGAAAAAGAGTAGAAATAGTCTGGGTTAGAGATGACAAATAAACCCGTCCCCGTGGGTATTGTCCGAACCCGTCCCCATTTTGATGGGGAATCCCCGCATTGACTGGGTATGGGTATGGGTATGGGGAATCCCCAGTTTTTTCGATTGGGTATGGGGATGGGGATGGGGATGAATATATCCCCACCATAATACCCGTCCCCACCATATCTTCATCCTCCTTTAAATTATTAAAATATTCACAATTAATTAAGTAACCCTATATATATATATATATATATATATATATATATATATTTTTTTTATTTTTT
>Ga0214545_1000955_pt1 | contig 51163 bp, 15 predicted proteins | sample CNSS4metaG_FD_160064 | JGI IMG/M metagenome (GOLD analysis project Ga0214545, IMG submission 160064) | Root nodule microbial communities from cowpea collected in UCLA plant growth center, Los Angeles, California, USA - CNSS4 | ecosystem: Host-associated > Plants > Roots > Nodule | place: USA... | reverse complement strand
TTATTTTTTATAAATATACTTTTATTTTGTTTATTAAATTAATAACATTACAATATCATCAATTATTAATATAATTCAAAAAATGCGTACACACAGGCGCGATAGCGCCTGTGTTTACACTAGTAAATATGAATGACGATAAGTTTTTAGTGAAAATATCTTTTTTTAATCTACATCATTATTATTGAAATGAGTTGACGAAAAAAAGAAAGAAAAATAATAATATTTTGTTTGATACACCCAATTTTTTTACCCTCATTTAACATTATTCTTCTTACTCTTTATTATTTCTTTTCCTTTACAAATATAAAAAATCATTTTTTTTTACGTCTATTGTATCCCTATAGTGTGTGTCAAATTACTATTACTAAACAAATTGTGTCAAAGTTTAGTTAAAACAATTTTCAGAAAGAAGTCCAGTTAAATGATTGTGTAGAATGATACATAGTTATCACATTTAACTTGTATTTTTTTTTCAAAATAATTTGAGAGAGTAAAATTAAATGGATTAAAGGGAAGAAAGAGGTAAAATTGAAATTGTTTAAGATAAGAGAAAGATAATGAAAAAAGAAAAAATAGAAAAAAAATTGTAAAAGTTATTGAATGATTCGATCACTTTGAAAAATTTTAAAAATTAATTGATACATTTGGATGATCATTAAATAATTTAAAATGAAATGGTAAATTATTATTTAAAATAAATAAAAAAAGTTAAAGAAAAATAACAATAATAATTATTTATATTATTTTTAATATCATTTATATTATAATTATGACTTATATTATTATTATATTATTATTATACTTATTTATTTCATTTATTATAATAATTATTTTTATTATTATTTTAACAATAATAATTTATATTTTATCATTTTTATTACTTATTATGAAAATATAATAAAAACTAATTATATATAGATATATATTATATTTACACTCGTTTCTTCACAAATCTTCATGAATGTGAAATTTTTTTTTAAAAATAATATTATTTTTCGTGTTTTTTTGCATGAAATTTTGAACTTTCTTTGCATATCAGTGTTTGATGTATCTGGGTCTTCGGAGACAAAGAGAGTGTTAACAAACATCAGAAGAATGGATAGTAAAGTCAAACTTATGTTTTCTGCGTCAATGAGATATGCACAATGCACAACAACCAAGTTTATTTAAGATTTCCTAAAACAAAAATTTAGGAATAATGATATTTGAAATTCACTTCTTAATTATTTTAAAGATTTAATTAACTTTTAAGTTTCAAAAAAACTTGACAAGATTAAAATAAAAAATAATAAGTTTATAAGACTAAAAATAAAAAAAAGTTACATATATTCACCATTTAGGAACAAGTTATTTTATTCTTCTTATTATAAAGGAAATGAAAATGTAAAGTACAAAAAACCGCAACAAATACTTTTTTTTTTCTTAAATTAGTGACTATTTAAGAATTTTAAAAATCTAATGTACCAATTAGGATTGATTCTACTATTTGGAAGGATTCCACAAAGTTGCAGAAAATCTTAACATAGTAATTTATGAATATCAACAATTAATTACAGTTGTATCTCTGGGATTGTCTCTTGGGGAAACATGAGTTACCTCATTCTTATTCCCCGAACAGCAAAATTGCTGACTATTTTCCACTGAGTTTAAAAGCATAGTACCATAAATCATTCTTAACTTGAGCATCAGACAAAAAAAGAAAACAACAAAGAATAACTAATGAATCAGAATAACGAAGTCTTTCAGAATTTGGAGCAGGTACGAGGTAGACCCGTGTGTTGATCAACAGCCACAACCTCAGTGGCATTGTTGCATCTTAGCACATCCTGTCCCAGCTTAGCTCCAGCAGCTTTGAGACCCTTCAGAGAAACTGGTTGATTGAAGAGGTTTAAAGATGGAAGCTTTGATGCTGGAGGCATCTTCATTGCTGGCAACAAGTTTCTGAAGTCTTCTTTCAATAGCGGCACCTCAAAGTCCTGTTTGTTGTGCTTAACAACGTTGTCTTTTGCACTGATATGTGCTCCTGGCTCCATATGGTTGGTTGAAAAGCTTGCTTGTTGAGGGAAATTTGGGTAGAGACTGACATACCCTCTGAGGTACATCATGTCTATCAGGAACTTCTTCCATGAAGCTTGCCATCCATTGGTTCTAGATTTTGGAATTTGAACAGGGTTGGATTTGGCATCCTCAGTGAACCTCATGTTCATGTACACATAGAACTCTCTCCAATGCTTGGGGAAGAACACTGCCCCCCAGCTGCATGGTAATTGGTGTAGGTAAGGAGTGTTGGGGTGAATGTGTTTGAAGAATTCTGTGGCATTCCATTTTGGTCTCTCTTTGACAACTTCAACAAGCTTTGGGGTGTAGAGGGAGATGGAGGAGAGTTCAGGGAGAGAAACTTGAGGGTCATAGTGGTAAGCCATGAGTGCATACTTGATCCATAGGTAGTAGTAAGGGGAAACTTCAATGTCATCTTCTAGGAGGAGACCAAAGTCATCATCTGATGATGGATACCAGCTTTCACTCACAGCACGAATGAGACCACCTTGGATTATTCTCCTTCTCAGGGTTTTGGGTCCATGAGGCCACTCAAATGAACCTACTAGTCTTATAGTTTCCTCATCTACCCTGCTATCCATGTTGAAGGTAATGGGAATTTCATCTCCAAGATAGTAGGCATTGCTTAGAGATTTCAGAAGCCTTGTTAGTGAATTGGCTCTGTTTTGGGTGATGATGTTCACTGAAACCCTCATCCGATTCCAATCTGCAAGGCAAAGTTGAGTTTAATACTTGTTCATCTGTTACAAATTTACATGATCAACTATAAAATTATCATGCTTTCATTGTCTGCTTGTGATTAAATAACATGTAAAAGCTTACTTGGTAATGCTGTTGAACGCAGATCAGCCATCCAGAGAACTTGAGACACTGATGCCCTGGGTAAAAGAACCAATGTGGTGGCATTTGAGTTGGTTTCTGAGGCCATCTTAAGAGCTTTTCTCACATGAGGGTTAATGTCAGCAACAGTGATCACTACACTGGGGTTGTGAATTTTGATCAAACCCTTCATGCTGGTGTACACTGCATGTATCACTGGTGCCTCTGAGTCTGATACCCCAGAAAGTGATCCAATGGCCAAATCAAAAATCTTGAATCGACGTTCTTTGCAGACCATTGTAGGCCATTTGAGAACTGTTGCAACATCTTCACAAGTGCAGAAACTGCCTCCAGAGACAACAATGTAGGCCTTCTTGCCAACTGTGGACCTGAACTTTTCAAGAAGTGGTGCCAGCACTTTCACTTCATCAACTGAGTGAGCATAGAAGAGTGCATCAACTTTTTGTGGGTACATTGCAGCCCACTGAGTCACATAGCCAGTGGAAAGTGCTTTCCACCATTGATCATCTCTGACCTGAACTACGTCCTTGAAAATCACTGTGGTTTCAGATACATATGCAAGCCTGTGTTCACTATCTCCCCAAGTTTCCTTGTCCTTAGGGTCCACTGGAAGAACAAAGGAGCCAGCATTTTTGTACTTCTGAAGCTGATAGCTGCAGTAATAAAAACAATAACGAATTTTCAGCAAGTATAATCATGCAGAAATATAAGAGTGGTTCCAGGGAAATGCTTTGTTGAAATTAATTCATGGATCAAAACTTTGGATTAAAAAAAGTGGCAAAAAATTTTCTTCCTTTTGTGAGGACAAATGAGGAAAAAGATAATTTGACTATCCATGATAGACGCATTTACTTTGTTTGACATTTGACAAACAGTGTATTTCCTTTGATGACGTTTATTGCAACTTGTACTACTTATTAGTTTTTCTGAACCTAATGTCAACAACTAGTTGAACACTACCAGATCCTCTTTGGCTTAGTCAAATCATGAATGTTTGACTTGTATGGTCAGCTTTCAACTCAATTTCGCAGCCAGTTAGATCTCTTGTCACCAAATAAAATCATAATTTTTTATCACCCCAGAAGAAAAAATCTTCGTAAAATGGTAGAAAAATTTACTACATGATGTAAAAGTGTAGAAATTGACAAACCTGAGGTGCAGATCTTCACCAGTTGAGAAGGTAAAAGGTGTCTCAGTGAATAGTGTCTTAACAAGATCAGCAGAGAGAAACCATGAACTAGACAGAAAATCCACCTGCACAATTTTATCAACTGTGATATCATAAGCAGGATCGGGTAAATACAACCCTGCCTCCTTAGATCGAAATTTTCTGTAACTTGGAAACGTGAAATCCTTCTGTCTAAAAGGCAAAATCCTTCCAATACTCCCCAAAACAGAATTCTTGTATTTTTCTGTCCCAGCCACGTGCGCCAAAATCTGCAACATCTTCCTTCCAGGAATCATGTCATCATCAATAACATACACAAGATCAGCTTCAGTCTGAAGAGCCATTTGGAACCTTCCATAGTACTTGAAATCATAGCTTGAGCTTATGAAGCTGATTCTTGAGTCATTATAGGTCTCCACAATTCTCCTCAACGAGGCCTCATTGGGGCTCCCAAATGAAAGAACCCAAGCATGATGGAAAGGAAGGGTCTGTTGGAGCAAAGAATCAAGCTGAGCACAGAGTGTCTTTCTCTTGAAGTGGTTCAGCAACACAGTGATTTTTGGGCTGTTTGGACCCTTCAAGTCCCATTTAGATTTCATTGCCATCAGCTCCTGAAGAGTCTCAGTGCCAAAGGTTTTGCTTTGGAAGTTCAACACCTCATCGTAGAGCTCTCTCTTTATCTTGATCATTTGGACATCATTGGACTTCTTTTGCTGGAAGTCTATCTTCTCATTCTCACACACTTGTGATGGATTTGTGGGAAGAACACCCTCCATGACGAGAGAAGAAGCAGCTTCTTGGTAGTGGCCAACAACGTGGGGTGTGATCATAAGTTGTTTCCATTGCTGGGCAATTTTGGTAGCCCATGTGAACTCTGGTTTGGTTCTTAAATCAATGGAAGGCCCCATGTAATACAATAGGAATGTTGCATAAACTGCAAAGAAAAACTGAAGGCAAGTGAGTGCTGCAACGAACTTTGTGGAGGAACCTTTCTGAGCCTTCACTTTGTTTCTTCCTCCAACATAGTCACTAAGCATCCCTTCCAAGCATTCTCCACTTCTCGATGAGGTCGAAGTTCGACCAAAACCCATTTTAGATGCTTCAATATCCTCTAACCTGCAAAACAACAAAGACAAAGTTAGTACCTACACATGACAGTTTTACTGTCACAATTTTTTCAAGAGAAACTCCAACTAAGTCTAACCAATAAGTATGTGTTTGAAAATCTGTCAGAATGAAGCTTTTTGCACTTTTCAATGCATAAACACAAAAACAATGTGAGGGATAGATTGAGTTGAGTTGGATCAAAACGTAATCCAAACAAATTTATCAGTCTTTCTAGATATATAACTGTTTCTGTGATGTGATTGAAACTGAAAGAGAAGAGAAAACCTATGAGTGGTTTGTGAAATTTGAAGAGCAATGGTTTGTGTGCATTATATTATATATTAGTAGAAAAGGTGAGAGATAGTTTAGAAGTTCCCATGAAAATTGCATCACAGGTCACATGGCCTAAACGCTTAAGAGCAAGAAGTTTATTAGCATACGCGTTACCTTCATTCACTATACACTACTTCGTGCACACTTCTTTTAAGAAACCAATGAAAGCCAAAGTTCATGCCGTTGAAAAGGGTAAACCTTGTGTTTTTGGCACTGCATGCACTCCTAATATAACTCATTTTCGTGTTCCGTTTTTGTGCCTTTTTTTCCTCTCCGAACCAAAATATTTCCATTTTCTTAAGTCCATGAAGATCACAAGATATCTCAAACTCCTAGAGAAGAAAAAAAAAAGCATACATTATTGATTTGCACTTTGATATTCAGGTTTTAGAGATTAAAGCATGATTTAAGGGCCTTAGTCAAAACCGAAAATAACCTCTACGTAGGAAACTTTACATAGCAGGAAAAAGACAATATTATATAACCTTAAAGGCACAAACAAACACGAGAAAGAACATGGGGTTGAAGTAATACGTACATTGCACACTATCTTGGCAAGTGAAGAAGGTGAGAAAACAAAGGCTTAGCTTCTTGAGCAAAACAAGCAACAGATATGTATATGATTCACCAAAATAAATGTGTTATTTGCTGTCAAAGAGTGAGGCCTAAATAAATGTTACATAATTTATATATGAATATGATTTTATATATTAAGCCATCGATGGTGTGCTTGACCTTTTGAAGAAGATACGTGAATGAAATTTGCAGCAAAACTTTTGTTATAATGGGTGATCGCCGAACTTAGGCGGGTTCTGCGCAAGAAACTCATGGCAAGAAAATGGTTCGCTTGTGCAAGAGAGAATTCAAATGTATCTTGTTCGCTTAGGCTATAAAAAAAGGGTATTGGAATAATGGGAACACAACCTTTTCATTCCAATGAAAAATATATACTTAGCCATTTTTTCAGTTTTCATTTTCACTTTCCTCCTTTTCTGGTGAGTTGCCACTGAGATGGAGAGACACATGGGGTTGACATAACATTAATTGAATTGAATGGGACAAATTTTGGAGAGTACAAAAGAAGTTAAATATATAGGGTATGTAGATTAAACAAGATTAGTTATAACTTTATTAGTCAATTATGTTCAATAATTAGTGTAAGAACGTATTTTTATCAAGAATTATGATACTTTGACAATCAATAAATTTTTATATTAAACTTGTATATATAATTCTATTTTTTATTTTCTTTTGCAAACACAAAAGTTCGTCTTTTTTTATTATTATATTGTAAAAATGTTTGTTAGAAGTACGATATATGTTCGGTAGGAATGTAAAAAAAATCATTTCTTGATAAATATGAAAATTTATTGGATGTTTATGGTCTTTCTTATATAAAGGGTTAACTAAGAATGACTCCAATGATATTCTTAATTAGAATTAATTGTGGGTTTTGTTTGATTAGATTTTGAATTTATACTTATACATATATAAAAGTTTGAATGAAAAGAGCAACAGTGAGGGAATAAATGTCGCTTTAGACCAATAGAAATTTATTATTTCCAAAAAAGGCATCTTAATCTGCATGAAAAATTAATAATACCACAGAGATAGAAGAATGTATTAGATGAAAAGTAAATAATGATTACGCAGTTAAAATAATGTATTATCATTTTTTTTCTATTTTTTATTGTCTTTTCTCTTATCATTTTTGAATTGTGCATAGTTCAATTATATAATGAAGAAAACCATATTAAACTATTTTTTTTATTCCATTCAAAGTATGCACGTGAGGACTTCTTAAAAAGTTTAAAGAAAGTCAACATTTATAATTTACAATGGTTTTTCATTTCATTCAAAGTATATATATGGTCGTGATGTATTGAAACTGTTGGAGGAAGTCAACATTGGTGTATAAAATGTTGGTATTCCTACATTTGAGTTTGGTATGATTACAATGATGTTTGGTTTTTGTGTAGGAATGAACCACTCTAGTGGAAACCACGTATAACATAGTTGGCGTTGGTGAATGTATTAGTATTATGTATCTTTACGAGTGTGTGGGTTAGGTTGATATTTATAAGCCTGGGAAATAGTATTACGATCCATAAAAGAAACAAAAGTGTACTCGTACCTAAACGTAAATCTTCAAACCATTTAACCATTTGCTTCAAAAAGTCTATAACAAATCTCTTCATAATGAAATTATTGAATAGTTTCTTCATTAGTAAAAAAGAAACATTCTTTTAAGTCAAAGACTACGTTAATACGCAACTATTAAATCACGTCAATTAACTTTGTAAAAGTTAAAAACTATAATGTTTTTGTAATTTCAAAAATTACATTTAATAAATATACTATTATGTTACGTCAATTTTGAAATTAAATTGATTATTCATGCAATCAAGAATGGATCTTGCTAAATATCATTGAGAATAGTTCAAATATAAGTTAAAAGTTTCACATAAGATCAAATAGACAAAGTTACACACTATATAAGAATAGAAATCCATAACACCACTGTCTTAAAATTTTGGAATAAAAGTGGTGTCAAATGTCTTATATATGTATAAAACCAATATCATATATATGAAAACAAGAGACTCATACTTAAGAGAAAAATGTAATATTGTTAATAATTAAAGTGTTGATCGTCTGTATCTCAAATTTTGATATATTTTTGTTCACAAAATTTAAAATGAGTGAAAATAATCTTTTTAACTTAATAATGTTAACTTTTTCTTTTTTAATATATTAAACAGAAATTTGAGTTAATATTTAAACCGAGACATGTGAAATGCTATAAATATCTTACTGTATAAAATTAGTCTCAAAACTCAAACTTTTTGAACATTATGTTAAAAAATGTGATGTGCAATAGTTAGAGTAGTTAGCCTCTTCAGATGGGTCCCTGTAAAGAAGAAAAGAAGTTTTTGGTTGAACTTCAATGCAACAAAGGCCTTGGTGGTGCAGAATGGAGAGGCAAAAAGAGCAGACAGAGGACAAAAATCTTAAGATTTATGTGATTTGAAAAACCAGAATTCACATTGAACAGAGTAGTTAGGCTTTCACAGGTACATTGAAGTCAGTTCTGTAGTTTACACTAACAGATAGTTGCAATAGCATGAAACAATTCTGGCCATAATAATAGTAATAATAATAATAATACTCTCTTAAACCATTAAAACTAAACTGTTTCTACACATTCTTCCATAATCCTCTAATCACCTAGACATGTCACAACTTGAGGAGTAATCTATCTGCTCAGTTTCCCAGCTCAGCTTAGAGGCAACTCTTTCATGCTGTGGAAAATATTCCTGTAACCATCATACACAACATCATTTCAGTTGCAGTAAATCAATACACACATTTGCATCATATTTTTCCACAAACATAGTCTATAACAACACTACCTTAAAATTAACCATCATCATTCACAAACTGTCGTAAAACATTACAGAAACTGTTAAACCAGAAAGAGAGATTGCAGTTACCTCCATCTTTTTGACAAGCTCTTTTGATGATGGGGAAGATACAATTATGTGGCGAGCTTTGGGGCTAATGAACCCTTCCTCCACAGCTTTGTCAATGAAAGACAACAATGAATTGTAGTATCCATCTACGTTCAGCAACCCCACCTTTCAAAACAATTATCAACTTGGTTAAGAAATTATTTTTTTCATTAACAAAAACAATTCTAGAACTTAGTACAACGTAAATCTTCGAAGATTAAAAAGGGTCCTTACTGGTTTATCATGGATGCCAAGCTGAGCCCATGTTATGACCTCAAGAAGCTCCTCAAGTGTTCCATAGCCACCTTCACACACACACACAAAGAAAACACATTATTATTAATTAGATTTTCTACTTATTAAGTTTATATATATATATATATATATATATATATATATATATATATATATATATATATGCAGAAAAAGTACTTTCAAAACACATTATGCAGTTTTTTATTTTATTTAATTGTTTTCTTAGGCATTGTTGTCGTTTTATTCCTTTTAATTATATTTTTGGTTATGGATGCAGACCCAAATAACTATCGACTGAATGACCCCTTTTACAGTTCTTTTATTGAATTATAAAAGGGAAAGAAACGATGTGGGACCCGTGTTTTTGTTTTTCTTGGGCCTGTGAGCAATCTTTGGAAATCTGTCCTGTTTCCTTTTACAATTTTAGCTTTTTAATCTTTCAATTTAATAATAATAACAATTTTATTATTCTCAATAAATTCTTTTATGGCGTAAAATATAATTTTACTATTAGATAAATAAATTTAAATAAATCTTAACCTTTTTTAATTAATTTTATTTTTAGTGAAATCTTTATTTAAGATTATTAATAGACTATATAAATTCAAACAGGAAAACAATGCAGGCATGAAAACATCATAACTCTGTGTAAGAAAACATAATTTAAACAGAAGAAAAAAAAAAAACCAGTGATGGAGTATCCTACGCTAGATTTCATGTTGTTAAACTTAGATCGCATCTACAATTATATTGATGCATGAGAGAAATAAAGTGGTGCATCTGCATCACAGAAGTTGAACAATCTCTCATAGATCATGTGGATTTTGTCCGAAACATGTCTATAAGCCATCAATGGATGAGTTTTAAAGTCCTGACATTCTATCACATAATGATTTGCAGTTGACATGTCATATGTACATTTTCATTGACACGTAACATCATGAAGAAAGTAGTGTGTATTAAAAAACCTCACATTCACAAAAAAACTGACACGTAACATCATCAACAAAGTAGTGTGTACTAAAAAACCTCACATTCATACAAAAAAAGAACAGAATTTGTACAGTGAGAGCATCGCTTTTTCATTTTGAAATCATAATCAGTGATAAATATGCAGTTAGAAAGGTCGATGATTGAAATGGGGTAGTGTGAAATGTGAGTTTAAGAGTGAAAATGGTGTGTGTTGTACGAACCGGGTAAGGCAATAAAGGCATCAGAGTGGCGAGCCATCTCTGCTTTTCTTTGATGCATGTCTGCTACTGCCATCACTTCTCCCACAGTTTCTCCAGTGATCTGCAAAAAGCCAGAACCCCAAATGGATCCAAATTATCACTGAAACCATAAAGAGGGTTTTGTGTGTGAGTGAATGCATGGACAGGAATGGAAGAAGGGTAATGATGAGTACTGCAGAAGTGGGCTCAAGAAGGAATCGTATAGCTTGACATTTTCCCTTGGGAGATAAACCAAACAATAGACCAAACGAAGAAAGGTGGGAAAAGTTACTCATCAATGATAAGAAAATGGAGATCAAACAAGGGTTGCCACAAGAATCTAAAGAGGGTACATGGAACTTGGAGAGAGAGGGACAAAATGCCTCAGAACGAATGACCCCAGGTTGCCAGGTGTATTGATAGATAAGTTTATAGAAAAAGACTCAAATGTCAAACCACCTTAAAACCTAAAAGAATCACCACAAAAGACAAAGTGCAAAATCCATACACTGTCATAACAAAAGTAAGGTGCAAATTCACTACACACACTAACTTGTTTTTATAAAAACTTCACAACTTCACATTGATTATGTATCATAATTTACAGATTCTTTACACTGTCAATTTACCAAAGAATCATGTTAGAAAAGCTGTTATTGGAAATCATTTTCTAAACAGTATCAACAACACTTTGTCTAAAGAGGATAGGTAGGATTGGAACAAGAAAAGCATGTTGTGGTGGAAAGGTAAAGTGTCTGTAGATAATTCTCTCTGTCTCTCGTTCTGTGTGGGTGGATATTTGGTCATTTTCTTTTTATTTGCAATCATGATTGATGAAGTGCCTCCAAAACATCTTAACATTACCTCTCTTGGCATCAGTGTCTTGGGAATAACCCTGCAGACAATATCATCACATGAAATAGTTCAAATTAACAACATATCATGCAATCCAACAACATTCATAAATCACAACCAAGATTCTGCTCACCCAATTACATGCCGACCCCCTTCATAAACAGCCTGGGAAACCAGCCCCATCAAACCAATGCTGCCTCCTCCATAAACCAGATCAATATTTCTTGACACCTTTTCAAGATTCAAAAAACGTGCCCAAATAAGTTAATTAAGTAAATAATTCAACAATGGTAGCTACTCTTTCATTAAACTCTCCCACCATCACCAACAACACTGAAACTACCAAAGGTATATGCTTAAACTCTGTATAGACTACAAAATATCCATGAAAAGAAAAAAAGAAAAACAGATTTTTGTTCACCCCACTTTTCTTGAGGGGTTTATGTAGTTGAAATGTGGATGAAGAAACCATGTGGGGTACCGAGAAACAGATGAAGAAACAACAAACAAAGGTCTAATTGAACATTTAAGCCAAACCAAGACCACCAAAAATAACAGGATGAACCAAAAACAACATATGCCAAGTTCAATTTGCTTGAACAAAACAAGGTTGGCATTAGGAAGCAGAGTTTCAAATTAGCAGAAACATGTGTTAGCAGAAGAAACGTGAGAGTGAGACGTTACCAACTCTTTGCCAAGCTCAATAGCAGCATCCTTATAGCTACTCTTGTTCCCAGGGCTACTTCCGCAGAACACACAAATCCTCTTGAACCTGGATTGTTGTTTCATCTCAGTTTCTTCACCCTCCATGTTTCCTTTTTTCTCACACTGTGTCTTCTCTATCATCACCCCAAGGCTTGAGTTGAGAATTCGGATGAATGAACGGTTAATTGATGGAAGTGCTGGTGCGTGGCTTTATATAAGGGTAGCAGAGGCACAAGCGAGGGTGCATTCTATTGTGGAACCATTATCACATCATGAACGATGACGATGATGATGACTCCTCCCAAGTTGTACGTAGGAAAAACTTGATCCACAAACGTGTGTGTTTGTTTTCTACTTTACTATGGTCCCCTGTACCAGATAAAAATATATAAAAAAGAAAAAAAAAAGCAACACAATCCGTGGTCCTATGTCAAGATCATTGTGCGTTTTTGTTTCACCAAAATTGAATATTGGAGTGGAAACACTACACTGGACGGTGAAATTGAACTCTCTGTTTTGATGTTCTAAAATACAGTTCGAAAGGGTTGGTTTTGATGTTTGTTGCGTGTTGATGGATGCTATTTGCTTAGACAGTTTTTCCTCAACATCGAGACTCGTATATTATAACATCTTTTAAGACATACCAAGATTATATACTTACATATATATATATATATATATATAGCAAAAGTAGAGGTAGAAAAATGAGATACGTGGAAATAGTAGTAGTAGTATCTTCTTGTTTCTATTCGCAATATCCACGTGGGAAATCAGAGCTAGTGGCAAAGTTTAGTACAATGGTACATATAGGACCTTTTTATAGCAATGGAAAATGTTTGGTAGAGATAATTTGGGGGGAAGACACCTAGACAGGGATGACGAAAATATGAGAGAGAACTGATAAATGTCAGCAGTGACCACTGTAAGAGTGTTTATAGATCAGAAATGCATAACTATTCTACTTTAAGATGAAACCTTTTCTTCCGTTGAATCTTGATCACATAAAATATTAAACTATGTTTCTTTTTTTTTTTTATTGTGAACATCTAGGTTATACTTGAGCTTTAGAAAAATATCTCTGAGACTGCACATGATTTTCTGGTATCAATTTCATTTCATTGCAACCCACAAAATATCTTCTATTTGATGTATAGCCAGGATAGTGGCCAGATATTGTTAAGATAGAGGAACCTGGTCCAGCACTTGCATTGAGTGAGTAATCTCCAATTTTGTGGACAGATATTATGGGGTGTTTTCAATTCTTGAAGCACAGTATAAGATTCTAGTAATTTTATGACAAATTCAACCGGTTCAAGGATAAAACAGGAGTTAATGTTTAACTGGTTGTATCCATCAACATTGGCATATGCTGTTTATGAATGGCCCGTGATACTCTTTCCCTCTCCACAGTTCTTGCTTTGACACGACCAGTTCTAGTGTTTTAGCTAAACCATAGGCATCTTAAATCTGGGTTGACTTTAAATCAACTACTTTTTTATCACATTCTCTTCATTTTGGTATCCAACTAACGTGTCCACTCACCAACTCCCATTACCTAGCTCCTTGACTCTCTGTGAAAGCTCCAGAGATAAGACATGTAACTCTTAAAACACAACACAACACAACACAGCACACAAACATAGTGAGAGAACATGTGTAGATCATGTGGTGGCGTAGGTTGTAACGTGTAGGACATAAAATAAGTGTATTGTTATACCCTTACACCGAGACAAGGTTTAGATTTAAGCTCGGAATCACATGATATCCATCTTCCGGTTTGTGATGTGTGTGCCCTCAACCACCTCCTCTTGGTAGACAAACCTGAAGCATGCCTAGGAAACATCCATTCTTTTTTATCACTGAGATTTAGATTGGACATAAAAAAATTACCCTCTTTGTTCCTGTTGTTTGTAGACAAAGCCTTGCTGTCCCTATTCTTGTAGACTCCCTTTGTCTTTCTAATGCTTCTTCTATGGTCGCTAAAAGGATACAACTGTTTGTATTATCTATTTGCTTTGTTGGTTGGTTTGTTACTGTGAAATGAATTGAAGAGTGAAGAGGCCCAGTTGGTAAGAATATTAATAATGGTTTCCAAAAGGAAACATCACATCAAACAGGGTTTGGAAATTACAGTGATTTATTTGTTTTGTTTCTTACAAGCTACAGAGGCCTTAGTTGATTTCCTCTGATACTCAAAGTGTGTGTGTTTTGGTGAATCCACTACTAGCTTTTGGTGATGGATTAATTAAAATATGGAGGTTTGGATGGTTTCAGTTTCGTCAATTCATCCGTGCAATAATAGATGTTGATGAATTGAGAGCTTGATGAATAGAGAGGAAATAACAGTGAATGTGTACTTCACTGACACCAATGTTGTTTTGCTCTATTGAGAGGATATAGATAGGAACAAGCACGTGGGAGTCATTGTTTGTGGAGAAAATTATGGGGTTTTTGTGGTCACATAATCCTAATGGGAAGGAGCAGGACCATCACCATTCTCTAGTGCCAATCAAAACTTGACGCATATGTGTAACCCCATTACCAAATTGGCATATTGGTCTCACAAAAACTTAAGGTCAGGGTATGAAATTACCCCTTTCTGCTTCACTCTTTTTTGTGACAGCCAGTCAAATCCTTTGACCATGTTAATCAATTACCAACCAGTTATCACTCCTCTCATAAGATATTTGCCGTTGTGTTAACACTTTTGCCTTGCTTTTCTGAGTTGATGGAAATACTCTGAGTCCGAAATTTATATCGAATAAAAATAACAAAATTAAATAATTGTTCTTTATGAACTGGGATTTTCTTTCAACTTTTCTAATTATTTATTTCTGTCTTATTATACTCCATTCGTTCTTTTTTTAGTGTATTTATCTATTCATTTTTTATTGAAGTCAGTTATTTGCAAAAGATATTTTACATTCAAGTGTTTGGTTTTAGAGAGGGCAATAAATGGATATAGTTTTCAAAGTATTAAATATTTAACCTACATGCTATATTTACAGTACCTTTATTGAAATTTTATCTTTTAAAAAATCTAATTATGATCCAATCCAACCACCACATGATCAACAACGATGAAAACTCATAGACTCAATGTTTCAAGATTTTGAGTTAAGTAATGTTAATTCTTTGTATAAGTTGAGGTAACGACACATATATACAAACACCTACACCTGTTAAATAGTTTTCTAATTGTTTCTCATTTTCTTTTCTACCGATTTGGTTTGCGTCATAGAATAATAAGAAATGTTGATTTGCATTTTTTTTTCCACCATGAAAGGGAAATTAATATATTTATATAGATTAAAAGGTGTGAAATATGTTTGGAAGAGAGGTATAAGTTAAAGTGAAGTGCATGAATAAAAATAATTGAAGTGAAGTTGTGACTGTGTCTTTATTGAGAGGAATAAAATGTAAGTCCAAAGGTTGCCTTTTGGGATAAGGCAAGCATCTCTTTCATGAAATGGAGAAGTTATAAGAATTAGACCAATCCATGCATAATGGAATCGCGTGTGGAGCATGTTGTTAGAAAATGGGGTCTATTTTGTTGCTAATCAAAAGACTAGTCAATTTTTAAGAAAGCCTTTGATGCGAAATTATTTGAATGAAGGTAATGAACAGAGAGTTAAGAAAATGCTGTGAAACTAGGAAATGGATCGAATATGGTGATACCAGTTAGCTTTGTTATGTGCTTCCCTTTTCTTTTGGGAAGGTTCTACTGTGGTCACTCTTCGTTCCCATTCATTTATTAAAGTACCCACCTTTTACTTTTTGCATAAAAATATCAAATGTAACATATTATTCTGAGTGTTTTTTAAAAGTCAAATATATTTTTATCTTTCAACAGTGAAAATTGGAATAAGTCATTCTTGAAAATGTTGAACCAATTTAGTTCATCAATTTTATAAATACATGAATTTAGTCATTTTAACCAAATTTTATTAAGTTTATTTGACATTTCAACACTAGTGCAGAATCGCATTTTTACATTGCCTTATAGTCCTCGATTATTGCGGAACCGATGCCTATAAGGACGCGGTGGCATTTTTGAATTTTTTTGAACTTTTTTGGCTCGGGTCCCAATCCAACCGAAGCCTATAAGAGCTTTTATGCTTCGGTTATCACTCAACCGAAGCCTATAACACGTTAGAGTTTCCCAAATTTTCAAAAGTGTCACTGACAGCAAAGGTTTTAGCCTCATGTGGAATAAGACCAAAACCTATTCCACTTTATGTCTCAATTATTAATTGAACTGAGGCCATATCCCTTATTTAGGGTTCAAAATTCGCGAACCCAACACTGTTCATCTTCGTCACACTCCGTCGCGAAGCTGTTGTTTCTCTCTGTGCAAACTCCACCACACTCCGCCGCACCATTGCGCCACCGTCCACCACAACCACCATTGTGCTCCGCCGAAGGTTGTCACTGCTCTGTGCCACTTTGTTGCGACGTTGTGGCTATACGTCAACGGTGCAGGAAGGTGGGTTCGTTCTAGCGAGTTCGTGTTCGTGGCAGAGAAGAATGAGGTCCTATGCAATTCAGGGGTTGCTGCCGTAATGATCTTATGTGGTTACTTCGATGAAGGTTCGAAGGTGCTGCTGTGGAGGAACTCTGGTTCGTTCCAGCGCCTCACTCGTGCTTTGGGGTTTCATGTTGGTGGCAGATGATTCGTGTTCTTCTGTTCGTGGTGTAGAGGTGGTTCAAGCACGATCTGGATCTCTCTTGCGTTGAAGATAGAGACAGTGCAGTGATCTCTCGTGATTAGGGTTTCGAACAGTGGTGAGGTTCACTGCGGTGGAGTTCACGGCGAGGCAATGGTGGCAAGGTTTGCTACAACGAATGGTGGTGAGGTTCGCTACGGTGAATCTCTAAAAATTTAGAGACTCTATGGCCTCGGTTTCCAGGATAACCGAAGCATAAACATGGATCTATGGCTTCGGGTCACACCCGAGGCCAAAAGCCTTCACCTTTTGGCCTCGCCCCAATATGCTTCGATTCGAGAACCGGTGCAGAACATAAAAAACAATCGTTGCCAAAAGTCCTTTCTGCACTAGTGTAAACACATTTTATTATAGTATTTTAGTTTGTTTACACCGTTTGATACATGTTTGCTTCAATGTTAGTAGAAAAACGCGTTTGAAACGTAAATGAACTTAAAAGAATTTGGTTTAAAGATTCACACATTTTTAAAGATAAAAGATTAAATTGGTTGGTTCAAAATTTTTCAAGAGAGAGTAATTCTAATTTTCACTAAAAATTGAAAAATAACAAATATATTTAACAAATTTTTTTATTTATTTTTCTCAAAAAAAATATAAGTCGTGAATAACCTTATTTATATTTAATTAAATTATTAGAAATAGTAAATTCTATAAATCAATTTTTTAAAATAAGTAATATTCATAATTTTATAATTTTTAATTTTTAAGTACAAGTCTATTAAAAATTTCATAAGAGATATATATAACTAATACAACAACGAAAAATTAAATTTCAAGTATCTCAAGTTGTCAAATAGAATTGAGAAACGATGAAAGACCCTTTTGAAAATAAACTTAATTAATGACAAATTTACACAATACTCAGATTAATAGATATATCATAAAGTATGAGCATATTTTTGATGCAAATCTATACAATGTAAGTTATGTAATTTAATCCATCCCACTCCATCATTGATTTGTTCGGATTGCACGTAATATATAACGAAACTAAGTGAATTAGTGAGAAAAATACCCGATCTATCTCGTACTTTTACTTGTGAACTAACATAAATAATTCATCTGGTATTGTCATTCTTACTTTTTTTATCTGGGAAAAAAAATAAAAAAATAATGAATGTAATAACGGATTGGAAGACCATTATCTCCATCCTTTATAAACTCCGCGGTTGAAAATACCTAATGAGTATTTAGGCTTGAAAGAGATGTATCGAGCATACATAGAATCACTTTGTAATTAATGGAAAAAGAAGTAAAATGCAGGATTCATAGCACTGGACACAAACGCCAGACATTCGTTGCACTTTCGGAACCAAAATACGTTTTCAGAGGGACCAATTCTTCTAAGTCTTCTAGAAAAGTCTTGTGATATTTTCTCTCTTTTTTTTTTCTTCTTTTGTTAAATAATGGAAAATTGAGATACTATAAATATAGGGTATAAGTTACAAATTTCACATGCATAAAACTGTCCAACATGCTCAAGCTTATATGATTGCTTCACTTTTTCAATCACTGTCAAAAAATTTAGTTCTTTCGTGCCAAAATAATCTTAGTGCAAAGTTTGAAATTAATATATAATTTTGATAATCTTGTCTGAACGAAAAAAAAAATTATTGACCCATATAAGACATCAGACCCTTAAGTCAAATTTAACTTGATCGGATAGGTTCAAGTTACAAAATTAAAAAATAATTAGTATATGGCGATAAACTTAAAAGATTATTTATCATGTTTTTTTATAGAAAATTCCCCAAATTTAAATATAATAAAATTGAATTATTTATCATTCAAATTATAATTTATTAAATTTTATTTTTTTTAATAAAATATTCCAATTAGTACAGAAATAAATACAAAAAATATTTTAGTGTTAAAAATATTTAATTACTAATGTTTTTCGAACTTATACTTGACCATCAATCAAACATATAGTAATAACTATTTTAGTTAATTGAAATCAGAATATAAGCTCAATGTAGTTAATTATTTTAAATAACGTAAACGTATATATAAGTAATATATATATATATATATATATATATATATATAATTTTGTTTTAAATTATTATAAATACAATATATCAATTGCTATATCTAGTAGTCACTAAATTTGAATGAGAAATTAAAATTTATTTTTGTACCAAATTTTGATATATTGAAATTTAACGTAGTAATTAGATCGGAAGAATTATATTTTCTTATTTTTAATATTTGAGGCTAAACTATATAAAAAAAAATTAAAATAAAAACGAATTTCAATTTAACTTAAAGTTTAAAAACTAAAACTATATTTAATCCGTTTATAAAAGTATATTGGATGACAAATAACTTTCTCCTTAGAAAAGGAGAATTTTGGCAGTATAGAAACGAATTAGATTAAGTTTGTTTCTAAACCCAACGTTGAAGTTCCACTTATTTATTTGATACACATGAACTTTTTTGAAGTTTGAACAAGTTTAAGAAGAACGACGTTGAAAGAGTGTTTGATAATAATAAAATTAGTAATTTTGTTGGATATTTAAATCTTGTTAAGTAGTTTAATAAGATTTTAAAAATTTGAATAATTGTTAGGAATTTAAACAAGTTTTAATCCCAATCCCAAACACCGACTTCTCCTTTGTCCTTTGAAGAAAGTGCGTGACATAATTTTGTTGGCTATTAGCTATGGCTATGTCTATGGCATGTCACTTTCTTCCATTTCAACATCAAAAATAAAGGATGAGGTAGGAGAAGCCAAGTTGAATACGTAATTTCTTTGTATTTATTCAAACTACTAAAATCTCTTTTTACCTTATTTTCAATGCATATTCCCTCCAAATTTAAACCCACATTCCTTCTCATTCAAACAAACATCTTTTCCATTTTCCACTTAATAATTGTAATAGTGATGAATTATTTGTCAACACGAGTTCAAACAATGTACTCAATATAAACTTTTTGAGATCAAAATTAAAGTAGAGACAAAAGTACCTACTTGATTCGGGTGATAAAATTTTGATTCTTTTTTAGGATAAAATGTTTATTACTTGGTCAAAAGTTATAATTTTTAATTAGGGTATAATTCTTTTTACTTAAGAGTGTGACATAAATCTAAACGTTACAATTTATTCGATTGTAATCTAGTCCACTTGATCTCTGTCACGGGACAATTGATGTCACTTGCAACACTTTTTATATAAATATATTTTAATTAAGTTTGAGGTTTTTTTTTTCTTTAAAGAAAAGCAATTCCAATAAAAAATACCATGCTAAAAAAATAGCTTGTGTTTTCTTTTATCTAAACTTATTATGTAAAGATTATTTTAATCTTTGACAAATATTGGTAGAATGAAATGAACCTATAATTTGATATTTGGACTCAACGACAAACAAGTGTGCGGACATAATTTACTGAAAGTGTTGTAATAAATTCCTTGATAAATGGTTAATATATTTTGTTCGAAGTTTGAAAGCACATCTTTATTGGATGAAGTGATGGGTAGTAATGTTTCTTTATTTATAATAAAATTTGATGATCTCGATTGTGTAAACAATAGACAAAAATTCAATAACACTCATTGAACATTTAATTTAACATTTTCACCACTCTAATAATGTTTTAAGTGTTTGTCTTGTACATGATAGTTACAGAAGGTCGGTTGTTTAAATAATAATAATAATAATAATACATGTATTTTTACAGTTTTTTATAGGTAATATGTATTCTTATGGTTATTTTTAATATCATAATAATTATATTAGTATGAGAATTTTTTAATTATGTTAATGATTTACTTTTTGTGAAAATTTTGTGTGATAATATATGGTTCACTATATTTAAAAACTTTAGGAAATACTATTAATGAAGTTCTATTAGTTACCTTTAAATACTTAAGGTCTGAGATATACTTTTTTCATAAAATTTCTTGTTATTATTAAAAGAACCTTTTTAATGAGTTAGAATTGTTTTATTTTCAGCCTTTTGGTTTGATCTTTAAACCTAATAGTATATTTAATCATTATCACCTGAAATTAATATGATGAAATCTAACTTTTTAACATATTAGACAGTATTAAGAAAGTATTTATCTAAAAAAAACTTTTAAAGAAGGTTCTAGAATCATCGTTGATCTAATTGTCATTGTCATTATAAGCCATAATCGTTGATCTATTTGGACTTGTATCAACTTGAGTTTATTTGAACTTTATTTAAAATTTATGACAGTGATGTATTTTATTTTATTTTATTTGAATTTATGATTTATGATTAAATATTTGTTTTTTAAATAATTTTGCAAATACTCGTGGGTACCCGTGAATATGAAAAAAATAGGCGGATACGCGCATAATGGATACCCAACGGATATGGGTACGGGACAGATATTTATCCAACTAGTAGGGTACGGGAGAGCTACTACTCGTATCTTACCCGTCCTGTTGACATCCCTAAGTACAACCATCACCATAAGTTTGAATAATTTTTAAAAATATATATAGCAACAGTGACAAGAAAGCAACTTTGGTAGTAAGGAAACAACGACGACGACAAGGAAACAACAATGATTGTGCCTCCTTATAACCATCATTTAAACTATGAAATTTTACTAATAAACAACTATTTTAAAGTAATTGTTGTTAAAAATGTCTTTTTAATTACAAAATGGCCACCAAATTTTTTTACGACGGTGATTTTATATAAATGTTGTCGATTGATGACTTATCTAGTGATTAATTTTGAATATATAAAAAGAATTGTGAAGGTTTAGTGATACTTGTAAAACATTAAATATCAATCAACTTAGAATATTTTTCTTACTAAGTGATGAGTCTTTAGATGATTTATCAGAGAATTCAATAAGAATGAGTAAATCTACATAAAGGTTTAATATTATTCTAATCCAAACCCTTAAGATAATAGGGTTGTAGGTCTTCTTTCTTGTATCAAGTCACCAAGACTAACTTTTGACTTTGATATCACCAAGGTCTTTTAAGATAGGAGTTGACTAAAAATATTTAACAATAATGAAACATGAATCAAACTCATACAAGATATTAACGTCATTTTCAACCTAAAATATTAAAACAATAAATTCATAAGTATTTTCTTTAAATATGAGAATTGATTAAAAGTTAAAAAGTTAATTTTAAACAAAATCTGTTTGTTTTAGTACACCCAATAGTCTTATATTGCTTAGAGTCGAGGTCAATTGCAGTTTAAATATTTCCCCTTTCACCCTCTAAAATGTTTTTAAAAGATAAAACTATAAAAATATACATATTTAGATAATAACTATAATTTATATCTTTGTTAGTTAATTTTGAAATAAAAGCATGAATAGATTAAAGCCACGTTTAGTAAGAGCTTTCACATAATTTTCAATTTAGGGCATATATAATCTGGTTGATGGAAAACACTTTGGTGAAGCTTTGACATAAAATGGAAAGGCATGAGTGTCATAATTAGCAGTTATGGGTGCAATGTTTGTGTCGCTGGAATGGAATGGAACACCATCACTGGACCCATCATCAACTTCTTAATATTATTCTTACTTTCAATCTCATAACTCTCATTTTCAATGCTACTTCATCACTGTTAAGTGCTTCCTTTCCCCCCAATACACGCGTCATGTATATAAATTCTGACTTTATTTTTTATCATATATACATATATATGACGAGTTTCTATTAAATTTTTTGAACTATTTCAATACTCGATTATTTTTTATATTTTTCAAATCTAATCCATGCAATTAATATTTTCGTTAACTAGATAGTGTTATTGTTATTATTTACTTCTGTATTTTAAAAAAATGTGATATTTTATAGTTAATATAAAATATTATTTTTGCATTTTTCAATATATAGATATAAATAAATAAGATGATAAAATAATATGATGCTCCGAATGTATTATTAAAAATTCTTATATTACATGAGATTTTTTTTGCAAATTTGTTAATAAAATTTGTAGAAAAAGACTTTTTCTTACTATTTTTTCTAGAACCTTGATTGACAGGTAATTATTTCGTGAATAATTATTTTCTATAAAATTATAAAATTCGTAAATATTTCATAAAAAAATGTTTTATACAAAAATTTTTTACAAAAAAATTGACAGTAAATTTTATTTTCATAACAAAATTTATAAGTATTTTCTAAAAAAAAAAATTCAAAACAAAATTTACAGAAAATATGAATTTTTTTAAATAGATATATATATATATATATATATATATATATATTGAATATTTAATAATTTAAAATAAAATTAATAAAAAATCAATTAAAAATATCAAGCTTTACGGGGGATAAAATTAATTAAGATTATATATCTAATTAATAACACGAAAACTAACACGTAAATTAATTTGAAGGTATATGCAAATACATATCCAAGTGTGAAAATAATAACGACGAGCATGCATGTGAAGAGTCGACATCAAAGTCCAATGGCGGAAACATGCATGCATCGCAAGAATGGTGATGATTATTGATTTGTCACATTTCATCATAGATTTTGTGAATACATTGAATTTCATGTATTCAGAAGAAGGTTTAGGGGTGAATGGTTTATCTGTTCTTAAAGGGAAATTAAAACGTTAAACCTAATGGTGGTGCATAATCGGATTAGTTTACAAGTCCTTAAATGCATTCATCATGCAAGGTTAATTATATGATAGGATTAGTCTAGGGGGTTTGAATCAAATGATAATTACGTGTAGTATACTACTAAAATTTGTTTAACTCCCTTTTTCAACACTGTTGCTTCTGATATAGAAGTGTTTCTGATTCTGGATTTATGAGTGGTATATGAATCATAAAAAGTCATAATTAGTTTTGTTGTTTAAAAAATCGCTTTTTTATATTACTTTTGATATGTTAAAATTATAATATAATATTGTTGATGTTCCATTGCAATCAAATTTTTCAACAAATATATTGGATAGTTTGTAATACAACAAGTATCGTATGTATATGAATTTGATAGAATATACAAAGTTTAAACTAGTTTGATTTCAATGAAACAATGTTTGGGGTATACCAGAAGGTGAAGACAAATTCAATGTGTAAAAAGATTTAAAGGAGTAAAAGTGTACTTAAACAACTTTTAGTAAAAGATTAACTTCAAGATAATAAAAATGTGTTGAAGCTATATTCCACCGTGCTTTGTTCCTCTCTTATACTGATGCAATCCTTATTTACACATATGTAAACATTAATGTTTTGGGAGTTCTCTTTGAATGTGACTCTAGGTTCATTCCTGACACCTAGCTAGGATCATCAAACTTCAATATGATTCCTCAGTAATTCCTTTGATGAATCATTTGCATTACGATCAAGACCCTATAACCAGTTAGAGAGAGCCTTAGGTATATTCCTAGCATCTAAAAGCAAGAGGAGAATTAATTGGATCACAACTTGAAACCAGTTCCCACTCAATCCCAAGTCAATGAAATAAGATGAGTGATCAATTCATCCAACAACAAGTGTAAACCAATTCACAAACATGTAATAAAAACATACTTTATAAATATAAAAGTACCAATACAAGAGAGTTCCAAAGGGTTATATATTTGCTTCAACAATTATTTATACTATTGTTATGAATGGAACATGTCGAGAAGCCAAGTAGTCCCCAAGCCTAAGTAATTAAGCTCCACCTTATGCCGAGAGGTCAAACACTATATTGGTCTCTTAGGCTCAAGTAAGCTTGATCTTGTGTTGAGAAAACAAGTAATCATGAAGTAAAACAACTAAAAGAAAATTTTATATGCACTATAAATTGGTCTCATTTTTATAAAATATATATGGATTTTCTACCATATCTTCCTCACGTTTAAACATATAAATCGTAACTATGAATTTATATATTTATGGATAGTTTAATAATAGTCCAATAACAAGTAAAATAAATGGTACTAACAAAATTTATTAGAATTGATTTTAAATGAGAAAGATTCTTATATTTTATTATGTAACACCGACTTTTATTTATATATATATATATATATATATATATATATATATATAAATTGATCTTGTGTCATATATAATAGATATGAAATTTCCAACTACTTTAAGTCTCCAATTGTTTTTGATTATTAATGAGATGCTTCTCAATATGCTGATAAGGTGAAATGAAAAAGCTGTCATAAAAGTTGATTTTATTTTTGAGAGGTCATTCTCGAAAGGTTGATAAAAGCTAAAGTAAAAAATCACACAATTCCACATGAGAAAGAAGCTTGGCAGGCCAATTGTCAAAGTGGGTCCAGAATTAAGAAGAAAATGGTTAGGAAAATGGTGTGAGTAATTAGGCAGTTAATGAGAGCAATAGTAAGTGTACAAGTGGCCCATGAAAGTGATGATTAAGGCTTAATTAAGGGAATCACTTGATTAGCCATACAACCAAAGGGGTCAAATCTGTTTCCCTTTCCAACCTATTGTCCTTCTTTTTCATCTCTACTTCACATTTCAACCATTCATATGTCTTCCCACCTTTTCCAAAGTTTTTTTTTTTTTTAATGTTTTGTTCTTATTGTTTTTCACTCCATCCCTGCTTTTCATACAACCTTGTAAAAATGTTTTTAATGTCTTAAACTTAGGGTAAGTCTGAATTTGATTTCTAAATTTAAAATTTGATATTTTAAGCTATTGCTATTTAAAACAAATAAATTGGTTTAGATCTTCTACTTAAACACTGTTAATGACAATATACATGCATGATAACTCAATTTGATTACATTCTTATTAATAACTTTAATCATTCATTTAGTCTTATGGTTAAACTTATTTTATATTTTGGTCCAGAATTTATAAACGTTTCTTTTAATATCAACACATATATTTTGATTTTTTTAAAATCATATAGATGGTACTTTTAATCTCTATTATTTACCATTTTTGGAAATAAAATAGATTCAATTAATAACGTGTAATAGCCAAAATATACTTTTTTAAATATAAAAACTAAAAGATAAGGTTGCATATTTTGTTAAGTATTTATTCTTACGATGCTTTATATGTACCAAAACAACTCACGTATCACAAGATTTAAGGAATTAAAATGAACGATATTGATTTTTCGAATTGACTAGTATACATTGTTTTAATAGATTAAGTTTAAGTATCTAGACATTACATAATTGTAACTAGGATTTTAGAACTAAATTGACAAAAGCAATTGGAAATCAATAAAGCAAAAAGAATGGATTATAATTTATTTTTTACATTTTCGATTTTTTTCTTCAACCAAACAATTTCGCTCTAATTTCAAATTAAAAATCAATAAAAAATTGAACAAAATCAATTACCACATTTAAATCTATTTTTTATAAGATATTTAAATATATTATTATAGATTTAAATTTAATTAAACCGCTAAAAACATAGAGAGTGTGTTTTTTGATAGTTGTTTTACCATTGTAACAGTTATTAATTACACTATATTTATTTATACGTAGGGTTAATTGTGTTTTTAATTTATGAACTTTAAGGAGAATTTAGAATTTGTCTTCTATTCAAAATTTTGATAATTTTGGTTCATAAATTTTAAAAATAAATGAATATAGTCATTTTAATCTAATTACATTACTTATTTTTAAGTGTAACGTATTTTATGTTTGCATTTGAGGATTTTAATTGTTTATACTGTTTGACTCGTTCTCACTTCAATTTCAACTAGAAAATATGTCTAACACACAAAAAACTAACGTAATTGAATTAAAAGGATTATATTTATTTTTAAAATTTGTGAACAAAAATGTATCAAAACTTAAAATATAGATGAATTTTAATTTTACGATAGTTTAATGACTAAAAATATACTTAACACCTATATTTATCATAACAAATTTGTGTAATAGTTTTTAATTATAAGACCACGCAACTTATTTATAAATAAAAGAAAAAAATTGAAATAAAAGATAAATTACATTTTATTTGGGTAACCTTTTGATAAAAGAAACAAAATGGAGTCCCAAACTTCTCTCAATTTGTCACTCATAATTTCACTCGAGTAAAATTACTCAACATAGAATAAGTCTCGAAAAAATAATAAAGTTACTTTTTAAATACCATGAGTTAGGCATGCTTAAAAACCCAGTCAAAAAATAAATAACAGTAAACTAATAAAAAAATCGAAAATCGATTGTCTTAAATTTTTATTTATTTATATTTCCCAAAATCTAAAATTTTGGTTTAAATTCATATTAAAACAGGTGAGGGAAGTTAATCATCCGTTATTGTACTTATTATCCTTATATTATATTAAGGTTAATTCTTAGAGAGATTTGAATCATTGAAAAATCTAATTAAAACTTGGCTAGTATCTAGATCTTAATTGATTGATGAAAAATGTGTTTTATGACTTGGTCAAATTGTGGTCGATGGTTAGATGGGAATGAAAATTATATAAAATTAGATGAAAATACCTTACATTGCACTAAAATTAGTTTCTATTGTTGGACGGCAATTAACGAGTTTCGACTGACAATTCTGTGTAAGTTCTACTACTAGTAGTGGTTGATATTTTACTAACTCTTCACATGCCACAAATTATATTTATGATTGTATTGGAATATTATTGATAATGTATGATTGTTGGTGTAAATTTAGTGTTTTATAATTGTCAAATTAGTTATTTCCAAGAGAAAATGTTAATCTAGGTTGAGTTTGAGTGTATTGAAAGGGTCTTTAGGGGTGAGACAATCTGGACTCAACTAATGTTTGACTCACATAGAGTAGGACATCTAGGTGGTGTGAGTCAAAGGAGGCTCCACATAGTAGACAATATGATATAAAGGAGAATCATACTTAGGGAGCTAGTAAAGTTAACTTTGTCATGGTTTGATTTGGGTACATTATAGTCTAGAGTGCTGGAAGATCAAATGGAGGATTTATTAGCAAACATGACAAATGCAAAATTTCACAAGTCCATTCAATACATTAGTCTTTTGAAAACAATGTCTAGATGCATTCTTTTGTTTGAGCCATGCTATATAAAGATAAAATGTGATTGAGGTTTTGGAATAGAGCTATATGGGTTGATTTTGGATAGTTGTTTTTAATTAATATGAACCATTTGAGTTTTTTTGCTAGATTTTATAGAAATTGTTCAATGACAAAGTAGTTTAGTAATGTTGATGAAAAAAAAAATGAAGACTATGTAGGTATCTAACAAAAATAAAAGTCACACAAAAGTCAAGTGTACAAAGATTGTTAGATATTTTGTAAGCCATTAGAAGGAAAAATATACATAAGACGTGTTTGATGAAAAGTAACTCAAAGAGAACTTTTTTACTGTTCATATTGATCTATTAGAACTTGTTCAATATATAAAGTACAAGATTTCATGATATAAAGGGAAAAAGTAAAACCTAATATGTCATCATAATACAGAATATTTGGTAATAATAAAATAGAATAAAATATATGATATCTCTATCAATAGAACTAAAATCAGGAGATATATGATATCTCTAACAGAGATTTAATCATACAAATTTTAAATTATTTCTCACAACTTTTATAATATGATTTAATTATTTCCTTTCTTCTTTTAAATGCATTAGCTTATCTTGTGTTACTTGTTTTGTATGTGATATTCATATACGTGAACAAAAATAATAACATACGAGGTCAGTAGCTTAGGAACTGATAACAAATGATAATGATAATTTAGAAGACAGAGTCCTTTTCTTTCTTTTAAAAAAAGTTGTATCAAAACCTATTTCTTATATCTTGAAACACTTTGAGATGTTTAATAGAAATATCATTTTCAAATATTAAGGGAGTGTAATAACTTTTAAACTTATTGTATATATAAATATGTAAAGCATTTTGGATATTAATGTTATCAATAACAACTTAAAATTTTTGAATTCATAGTGTTAGAAAACTCAACCACAACAAACCTTATCACAGACTCGAAGATAATATATCATGTTCAAGCAATGCTATTACGAGACTATAAGACTCATATTCATGGTTAAAGAAGAAACAAATCAGAAAGGACAAGAAAAGAAAATTTGCAGAATTAGTTGCACATTTTTCAAATCTTAGCAATAAGACATAAAGTATGATTGTAGGAGGAAGTGTAAAAACAGTAAAGGGCTCCTAATTAAGCAGGGTTGTTTGTAGCAGTAACTGTCAAAACTTGTCTGCAATGTGTTTCCTTTTCACATAACTTGTTCAAAATCACAGAAAGAGTATTTCACGCTGTTTGATACATTTTTTCATGTGTCGCAGCACATTTTATAAATCGATGCAAATGTTCTTGATTCGACTAAAATGTTTGAAATATGAGAGTGAGGTGTTACTGGTGGATTACACCATCATGAATTCGTTTTTCAGTATGTAAAAGAGACTGCAAAATCAACAAAAGCAAAAAGGAAATTTGAATTCACGGTTGAATTTTTTTGTGCTGTTTTTTACCACTAATTTTAACATTTTAAAATATATTAAAAAGATATTTAAAATATTAATATAATATATTTTTAATGTTCAACAAAGAACGATAAAAGAATAATTAATTAAAAATCTGAACTAAAAAAAAGGAGAATATAGCAGAGAAAAATAAATAAATGATTACCACTTTCATCTATAGTTCATTCCTATTTTCTAGGAGACATCAAAATCCGAAGGGAATAATTTAAAGCACTCTCAACTAAGCAAGATCCGTTGCTTATCCAAACAAAAGACAATCGGTCAACATTTATGACTTTTTAAAGTATAATTCTTCATTTTTATACTCTTTTCAGCTTTTGTTATTCAAAATTATATACTCTTCATCACTTGTCAAAATTTATGACTTTTAAAGTATAATTCTTCATTTTTATAATGTTTTTGAGTTTTTATTATTTAAAACTATATATATTTTCATTAGTGGTTGGCAACTTGTGAGAGTTTTTGTAAAGAGACACAGAAAATTGGCTACGCAATTGTGATAAAATCTATATGAAAAATCAAGACAAAATCTTTGTACTCATTTTCACTTTTAGACTTATCTTAAATTCCTAACAAAATTCTCACTAGAAATATCTACCATATATACATTAACAAATAGAAACAATATGTAAACAAAATAACTAAAAGATAAATAAAAATAAATAAATAATATAAAATTTTATGTAATTTAATTAAAATATTAACAAATTTCAATCTATATTACCATAGAGTTAATTAATAAATAAATATTATAACTTGAAGTTGAACTTTCACTCAATTTTTATAATTGAATAATGATAATTTGATACACAAAATTTTCTTATACTCATTTGGTACTATCCTTTATTATTCTTTACCTTTTTTCCTTTATAAATAAAAAAATTCTCTTTTTTATAATTATTTTACTCCTATAATGTGTCTAATAAATTTAATGTGTGTTAAAATATCACTACTCTTTATAATTATTATTATAATTGAACAACAATTCTAACGATAACTATCCATAGTAAATACTGATTTATATTTGATCTATTGACATTTAGAAATAAAGTTGTCGTGTGATTACTAAGGAGTGGGCCTTGGTGTATATGGTTTAGGAGTTTCTTTTTGCACTTCCTTTCTTTTTGTTATTTTTTTTGTAGAACATAATATCATTTTCCTACTCAAACCCATATTTTCAGCCCATTAATTAAAATAACAATGACAACTTCATTTAAATACATAATGAGATCAAAATTTCATTTAACTCATCAATTGTCAATTTATATTATTATAATATAACATGAAAATAATTGTTGTAATTATTAAAGTATTATTTTTGTAATTGAAAAGTTTATGCTTCTTCTTGCGTCAGGTGACAGGTCTTCCACCAATAGTGGACCACAATCATATATATGAGTTAACTTTTACTGTTCCATAAACTAGTTTTCTGAAGTGTGCTCCAAAAACCATATTTTTATAATGCAAAAAAACTGTTTGTTTTACACAGTCCACCATAATTCTGAACTGATCATATCTAAGTCCATATTATAAACAACCCTCTAAGTTTGATCATGGTATATAGACTAGACTAATTTTTAACCCATTTTTAAATTAGTCTGTATTTTATTGGTTCACCTAAGAGTATGAAACTTCTATCTTCAAGTGGGGTTAGATCAAGATCAAAGTAAGTTTGGCTTTATTTATAAATACTTTAATTAATTTTTAAATACAATATTTTTGGTATAAGTAGAAGGTTGGGTCAAGTGAATGTGTCAAAAGTTAAATTAATTTGTCCTAGATCAAAGGTTAAGATGTGTCAATCCAACATCCAAAGGTTAAATCAAGTCGACTTGGACAAAAAGTTGAGATGACTCAATTTTTCAATTTAGATTGACTTAGGTTGACTTTTCACTAAACCCAACTTAGATCAACTTTTGACTCAAACAAACTCGAGTCGACTTTTGATGCGGGTCGATTTGTCTAAACCTTTGATCTTTATCGATTCAACTCGACCTTCGACCTGAATCTCTTAATCAAGGTTGACTCAAGGCCTAAGCATATAAACCTTTACTTTTGGCCTCGAAGAAAAATAAATGTCTTAAATTTTCACTTTAGTATAATTGCTTTAAGCCTTAAAAAAAATGCCTTAAATTTTTTTAGTACTAATTATTTTCTATCTCTATAAAAAAAAAATGCCTCACAAAACTCAATAAATTTTAAATAAATCATGATACATTAAATATTTTATTAATAAATAAAAATGTATTGTTTTTAAATTTGTTTTAGGCCTTCCAAAATCCTTGTTCTTAACTTGAACTGACTAAACTTGATTTTTAATTTGAGTAAATTCAACTTAATTCTTCAACTCGATTAACTCAAATTTAATTTCGATCTAAATTGACTCGACTTAACTTTTAACCTAGATCGACTCAACTCAATCTTTAATTTTGATCCACTCAACTTTTCATCAAATTTATCTTACTCTATTCGAACTTTATTAACTTTGGCTTACCCTAAACTTAACCCGAAGTATCTAGTTTGGTTCTGACCCAATCCTATATCTTGACCTAATACCAACTGAATGAGACCGATATATGTGTTGGTCCTAGTCCGAGGGTTGACCTTGTGTCATGGAACTTGCTATTTAGCTCATATAGACTATTTTTATGTGCGCTTTTTATTTGTCCTTTAAATGCTTTTTGACTTTAACTTGTATGCGTCAGGACCACGAGCCAAATTGACGGTCTGTCTTGTGTTGAGAACCTATTTACCCCATCATTCTTGTGTTCTTTAAAATTAAATTTTGAAAAAGATATACATTATGAACAATTATCTCAGCACCATACAAGAAATTCTATATCCTAACTTACATCAATAACCAATAAAAGAATAACCCTTTATAGGGTATACAACAATCCAACAAACTCATCACTCACCACCAACAGAAAAATCTGGTTCTTCTGGCTTCTGCAAAGAGTTCACAACTTCATCCGAATGCACACTACTCTTCCTAGTCATCCTCGTACCGTACACGACCAACCCTACGGTCTCACTCTCACTCTTCGACTCAACGAAGTAGCTCAAAGCTCTCACTTCTGCAGCTTCCTTTCGCTTCTTATAGCGTCTCCATGCAGCTTGTATGAAACACGCAGCCCACGTTCTCCACTGGTGCGAGTAAAACCTAAATCATAAATGTACGTTAATATATCAACATCAAACTCATCAAATCATACATCATCATCATCTCTCCAACCTGAACTTGTGTCTGAGTTGTTTGCTGTGTAGTCTTCTGAACTGTGACGCCACGAACTTGAGATCTTCGGCTATGAGGGCGAAGGCCTCCACTTCGGAGATGGCCTTCACGGTTCGAGTGGAGGAGGGGAGGATGAAGCTGGGCCGTGGGCCCAGAGCCCATGTCAGCAGCTCCTCGCCGCAGAAATCGCCGGGCCCGATGCGGCACGAGTTGAAGAAACCGGTGCGCCCTCCGTTGGTGGTGTAAGAATCGAGATGGCCTCTGATTATGAAGAGAGTTTCGTTCACGGGATCGCCCTCGCGAACTAGGTACGTGTTCTCCGTGCACAGCGCCGGCTTCAGCCTCTCGCATATCGCGTCAAGCATTCTCTCGTCCATTTGATCGAACAATGGCACCTACGTTAAACATCGTCATCATCATCATCAACATCAACAACAAACATGTTTTAAGTAAAAGAGGTTATTCCAAGATTCATGTTAAAGTAAGTAATGAAGTGTTATCAACTTGTTGGTTCAAATGGTTCTTATACAGGGTATCAAGTTCCAAACTTGTTTTCTTGCTATACATGAAAAGAATATGACTGAAATGTGAGTGTTTGTTCAAAATAACCGGTGTCAAAACTTTTTTCTGATATAAACTTTGATGAGTGAGTAGCTTACTCGTCGAACTAATTCGAGACAAAGGTGACGTTTGATGTCTCTTCGAAGATCAGCAGGAAGTCCTTTGAGAAGAGCTTCTTCGTCTACCCCTCGTGTGGCCAACCATTTATATTGGTTATATTTGCGCACAGATTGTCTAAGTTCTGGGGGTAGCTGCCTGTGATGCATCCATTGTTCTGTATCAGTTCTCCTCACCCTCCACTCTTCTAAGCGAACAGTTGTTGATTGGAGATATGTCTGCCAAATATAATTTATCAAGAACAAAGTTCATTCAGGTTCAAGTATTTTCTTACATTTCACTGCTATAAGGCTAACTAAAAGTATAACAGTTTTGAGGTTGATTTTAGGCTCAATCTCTATAACAGAAGAGGCTATGGAGAATCAGGCATACATCAAACAAGTTTTGCTTCTTGTAGTACTAGCTGGTATAGGACAATGGATGAAAAAGATGTTTGAAGCATGAAAAAAAATGAGAATTCAGAGCAAAATGTTTGAAGCACAAACTGGTCATATACCCTCCAAGTTATTAACAATGAGTTTGGATGATAGGAAGCAGATTGTGGTCCTATGTTGAGGCATTGTTTTGTCATTATGAAGACATTAGAAGAGAAATTAATGGCTGAAATATGCAAATTAAAGCAGCAATATGCTAAGAGAGATAATTGATAGACACTTACCTGCATATTACCAATAAGCAATGCAAAAAGAACGAGTCCAAGGGTTGCAACAACAATGGCAAACATTATTTCTCCAACAAAGGTGCTAGTAAGAAGACCTTGTCCCAATGAACTGCACGAAATATCACGAACTATTAATGCTGAAGGGATAAAAGATAAAACGCTTTTGAAGCGTATGCTTAAATGCTTAAGGCTAGAAATTCCAACTTTGATTTGTTACAGGTCTCTGCATTTAGTTACCCATATATCCTTCCAAATAAGAGTTACCTTAGATTCCTTAGGCCCCACCAAAGACAAAAGAAGTACTTGTGAAAGAATGATGAGGTGGTAACTTGGGATGTCACAGCATCACCGTATATACCAAACTGATAGAAGTTAGCCTTTGGTGAGCATAAAACTGTGATATTACTTGCAATAAACCAGGAGACTCTGAAGGAGTCTTCAACCCTTTTGCAGTCAAAGAATCCATATTCGCAAGATTGCTCCATATCACAGACACTCCTCCAGCAGGCTTCTTGTCTTTCAATTGATAGAAGGTACCAGCTAGCTCCTAAAACCTTCAACCAAAAAATCAGTATTAGTGAAGCATGCTACATTTTCTTTATTCATATCATTCATGTCATAATCATATATGTGCTCAAATTTTAGCTTAGTTAAGTTTCAATATACTCACATGGCTAGCCAACATGTACAGAACCAAGTTGTAAACAGCCCCAGCCCATGCTGTTTCTGTCACAACCCCTGTAGCTTTTACAATTTGGGATGAAAGTGGAAAAATCAGAAACAGCCTTGGTAAATATTGGAAAATGATGATAAAGCGAAGCACATTCTTTGTGTTTGCCATGGTTGAACCTCCGAGATTGGGGATCACAATCCAAATTAACACCTGTGACAATTTTACCTACCAAGTCAAAGAAACACCTTGGCTTTGATCAAGATAAAGGAAAAGTATAGTAATTTACCTGAGGAAGAGGCAATGCAGCAATGAAGTCTAGACCAAAACCCTTTCTGAGATACCTAGTAGCTATCTTGGTAGTGTCTATGACAAGTTCTCCCCTCCCAAATACCCGAGAAGAAGGAGCAACATAAGCTGTTCGAAACTTCATGAGAATCTGAATCATGTAAAACACATCTGCCATTGATCTTATCATTGTGAGGAAAACTTCAAGTGCTGTTCCAATATCAATGCACACTTCATCTCGAACTAGTGGCAAATAAAAGAAAAGAGGGTCCACAAACAAAGAAACCAGACATGCTACCAAGAAAATTTTGTTCCACCGGTGAATGGTTTGTCCCCGGGGATCTAATAGTGTTTTTTTTCTAACTCTCTCATAATCCTCTGAGAATACTCTTGACAATACTCTAGCCTTCAAGAACTTCCTTGTTTCCTTCAGACCCTTTTTACCCCTTATCTCAGCTAATCGCGTTCCATTGCTCCTGATTCCCTTGCCACTTTTTGCTGTCGGCAATTTCACCAATTCAGGGTCATCTTGAAATCTGTAAAGTGAAACTTTACATTAGAGGCTAATAGTATAGATTATGAGAAGTTACACAATCTGAGGAAAGAGTGCATAGTAAGTTAGAACTTGAAAGGTACAATAGGAAGGAGACTCACCTTACAAATCTTGAACAATCAGAAGCCATTCTGACTTTCCACAAGTTTCAGTTTCTCTCAATCAACAATATGTATGTATGTATGAATATCACTGGTTGAATCAATGTTTGTTGGACCAATCCATGTTTGTTGGAACCAGGACTTTTTGCGAAACAATGAAATAAAATATACATGAAACTTGGAGATGAAGCTATCCAATTGAGAACAAAAGTTCCTTATGTCATAGCATCTCTGAATAATAACCTTGAAACTTAGATAAATTGCAGTTATCAAAACCCAAAATCTATATCATCTGTGCTTGTATTCTTATGAAAAGTAAGAGTTAAAGAAGGAACCAAAAGTATAGAAATCAACCACTGAAACAATAGTGGCCAAAAGATGGAACTTTTAGAAATAGGATATGGATAAATTAAACCATATAGAGTCACGGATTGTGTGAATAAAAAAGCACTTTTTGTGAAAGTTTAGCTGCTTACAGCTATTCAAATTGACAGAGAATTAAAGTGACACAAATTCCAAAGCATTTGACTCTGCTGCAAGCGAAGCCATGTCACATAATAAAACCAACAAATTCGTCAATTTACACCTCTAGCAACAATCTCTTCTCCGTTCCAACCCTTGTTTCACCATTAGCATCTGACACAAACACAGAAATGTGAGAGGATTGATTGCAAAATGAGAGAAGACGTTACATAAAAAATGGGTGATCATGTACAGCCAAAACGAAAGACAAAACCGTATTTGACAACCCAAATGGTGAATTTAAAAGAGTTGAAGACGGAAGAGCCTATGCAAATAGAAAGAAAATGACTTGAATGCAAAAGAAAAAAAAAAACTCAGTCACAGAAACACAAGAAAGAGAAATGAATAGGGAGAAAAAGTAGTGTTTGAAAAGCGTGTAGGCATGGATGAGAGTGAGGCAGAGAGAGAGAGGTGTGTGAAAGTTGAACCAAGTAAGGTATCTGGCTGGAGACAGAGAGGAAAAGATGACAATTGCTTTGTTCAACGTGTGAAGTTGACTACGTTAGATACGTTTTTAGGGAACCTTAACATGTGTCATTTTCTTCTCACTTTTTCTCAACTCATTATTATATGATACATCTACCATTCAAAACCATAAGGATACAGTAACAACATGCATATACAAAATTGAGCAATTTAAGATAAGGTGTCGAAAGTTAAAATGATTAATAATTCAATAAGGAAAGGACATGAAAAACGATGTGGGACACTTGACAGCAATTTCTTTTACGACACTGTTCCACGTAATTATCGGAACAAAGTGGTTGTCGGTGTGTTGTAACTTGTAGTTTTTTTTTTCGATCTTATTAGTTACCACAACGTTGTTCTACACATTGCTGATAATAATAATGAGGAAATAGTAATAATACTTCTTATGTATTTAAGAAAAACGTGATTTTTGTTTGCTGTAAGTCAATTATAATTTAGTTGTATCTAAAAAGAATTCATATCCACTAATCTTGATTTTGTCGGAATCATAGATTCGAAGGATTATGATTTCTATAACTATTTTTTATGATTTATTTAAAATAATTTAAGTTTTATAAAATTGTTAAATGTTTTATTAATAAGAGTAGCGTTTATTTTTTTCATTAAATTTTGTTATTATAACTTGGGAAAGTTATATTATCAATTTCCCATAAGAATGTTTTTATAAAACTTTTGTGAAAAATGATTTCCCAGCACATTATTTTCTGATAATGTTATTTTTATGTAAACTTAAGACACTTAGAGTGTTTTTCCTAATCATCTTGTTTTTGGAAGTAATTTATTATATATATGAATACTGTGAAAATAGATAATTATATTTTTATTTATAAAATAGTTTCCTTATTTGTGTGAGATTCTTATTTATTGTGATTAAATAATTTTGTTTCAATCACCGTGTTTACTTTTTAAGATACTGTGTATTCTTGTTTATAAAGAAACTATTTGTAAAGGTTAAAAATCTTACTTAAACAAGTTATAAATTAATTTAGTTTACGTAAATTGTAATATTTGTACCCTTATTTAATTAATATGCAGATCTTATTTATAAAGAATATTTTTTATTTTTTATACTCTATTAAATAAGTTTACTTTAAGTAATATACATATTCTTATTTCTGGGTAAAAACTCTGTTTATTTATGTTAACTTATAGTTTTATTTTCTTCCTCCTTAGATTAATATTTATAAATCATCTTTGTTTATTTATGCATACCTTTATGAAAAATCTTTCTTTAGTTATGTGTAAACGAAATCTATTTATATATGTACAATATTATTTATTTTTTTCTTAGGCTATTTAAATTATCTAAATCATCTCATGGGAAATTGATATGAAAACAATGTTATTAAAATTTTAAATAATTATTATGAAGAAATTACGACTTTAAACTACACATATTTATATTTTATATGTTTCTTGAAATTATCAACGCTTTTTCTTTATGCCTTTTTGTTTATCATCACTAATCACTAATTTAAAAGTCAATCGTTATATTAAAAATTCTTCAATTCAGCAATGTTTATATGTAAGCGAACATATAAAGTCATTCTTTAAATAATATTTTATTTTAAATATAGTTTAAATCTATTTAAACAATTTTAAAAAACACAATAAATTTTCTTAACTCTAATAAATATTTTAAAAATTGATAAAACATATGTATAAATTAATTATAAATGAGATAAAAGATAATAATATAAATAAATTATCTTAAATTTTGAAAATAATAATAAAACAAAATAACATAGGACAAAATTTAATGACCATAAAATTAAGTTTTTAAATTAAAATTACCCTACAGGATATCACCCGTTGTGTATAATCCATCGGTAAAATCTATTTATTGATGAATGTTGTCGATAGATTTAACATTTAAATTTATCGGTAATTTTTCTATAAAAGATACTAAATTTATAAAATTTGTGAAAAATTTCGTCGGTACCTTACCATTATAGTTACTGATGATTTTATTCTGTTAATAACTTATCATAATAGTTACTGACAAATACTTTTGTCAATATTTTTAACGACAATTTTTTTGTCCAATCTAGTGGATTTGATGTTATATCAAGGAGACTGATGAGAAGAAAGAGAAGAGAAGAAAAGAAGAAGAAATGATGAGGAGTTGATTGGATACGTTGGCGGGTGACATAGAGGATGGTGGTTGACATAGAGGCTTGTCGATAACACACCAATGACATCGATGATGGGTGAGGATTGTAAGTGGAGGTAGAGAAAGTGGAAGAAGATGAAAACAAATATGTTAGAACATATTAACAAAATAGAAAAAGGATGAGACCCATGGTAGCATGGTTATAGGTCAAATGAATATACAAATAAAAATAATAAACAAAACAAAAGAGAAAGAAGGAAAAGACCTTTTCACGTATTTTATCGACAATTTTAACATTATCAATGATTATCGATTGATATTTGCATTTATCAATAATCTTTATGGACAATCTTTTTCCAGATAAATTTCTATGTGTTGGTAAACATGATTTGCTAACAAATATATACTATTACCAAAAAAAATTCCATTAAGTGCCTTCACTTATATCTCTCAAGTATATTGCATTTGGTGTAAATAATAAGATTTTAATATATATATATATATATATATATATATATATATATATGATATAAATTTTGGTCTCGGAACTTCTATACAATTTATTTACAAAAGAATAATGAATTTTTATATTATTTTGAAAGTTTTTCTTTAGCATACGTGGATTTGTTTAACTTATACATGGTTTAAGTAAAAGATTGCTTATGGGTTTAGCTTGAGATTTGTGTTAATACCGTACCCTGGTTTAGTTAATTAAGTAAGTTTAAAAGTTAATATGAACACTGAATGAAGTAAAATAGTTGTAGTAAATTAGTTTATGTCTGTTATTAGTATGTTAGTATATTGGTGTAGATATGACAAGGAAGTAGCATCAACCACAAACACAGTGCCCCCATTGAAAGAGACAGAGTCACAAGTAACCACAAACACACTTCATGTTGTTTAAATCTTGTAATTTTATTTTTTATTTTTGTTCTGGACAAGCAAAACTTATCCATCACAAGAACCCATAAAGCCAAGTGATGCCTGCAGAAATCACACGTAAATAAGAACAACATGGTGTGGACAACACACTCATCATTAATCACTATTCCCATAGACTTTATCAAATTTAGTAACCAACACCAGTTTGCAATATGTCAAGATAATTGCATATATTATGTATTATATGTTTTAGTTAATGGGGATTTTGTTATGATTTTTTTCTTAAATCCCAAAAGATTAAAAATATTTTTAAATGATTCAGGATTTATTATAAGAAACTCTTAATAATAATAATAATTTTTTAAATATTATTAGTTATATAGTGATAATTTAAATATTAATTTATAGAATAAAATATTATTAATTATTAAAATAATTACGATTGAATAAAAAATTATAATTAATTAAAGAGTAATAGTTAATTATAATTTTTTATTATAATATTGACTATTTTAGTAATAAAAAATTATTATAAATTCGTCAACAATTAATAATTTTTTGTTATTAAAATTATTTTTTTAATGAAATATTTGATTGTAATAGTAATTTCACCGACTAAAAATTTATAGAGATATAAATTTTATCATACCGTTGAATTAAACTTAAATTAACTTGAACATATAAATAGGTGAAAAGAAAAATTTATAATATATAAATGAATAACTTAAAATTCTTTTCATTATATAACCTATTTTCATCTATCTTTATCTTTACATATATTATTTGAATTTAGATTAAAAATAATTTTTTTTTTTTTAATTTTAAATTTGTATCGTTTATATCCCATGTCAGTATTCCAGAAGAGAAACATGAATAATAACTCGTTATCACATGAATATCTTTCTTGACCAAACATTTAAGGTTGAAAAAAGCACAATTAAAAACAAAATTTTGTTACTATACTACCCAATTCTTCACATGTCTGCATAATTTTCTTTACAAGTTAGAATTAACAAGTTTTATTGAATAATATGAAAATTTTCTGTCATAGTAGAAAATGATGAAAAAGGAAGAACCAAGTAAATTATATATTGCAGAAAAGGCACACACACACACATATATATATATATATATATATAAAGGGTTGACAGCCCTTGTGTAAGCTTTAAATGAAGAAGTATAATTGAGTGTACCTTCCAAATGATATGAAATGAACATGTGCAGAGTGTGTATGGTGTAGAAGCATCCAAGGATTTAAGAATCTAGAATGAGTTTTTTTTTTTTTTTTTTTTTTCTTTCACTGATGAGGATGAGTTTGTGACACATAGTTTACATGTTTACACAAAACATGTCATTTTATACTGTCCAACTTAATAAATTTTATCAACTGTGAAATACTAAACCATATGTTTTAAGAAATTGAAGAAACCATACATCCTTTATCGCTTTAGTCACAATTCATTAACGTTTCAAAGAGTGGTTAGGAGCAAAGATACTATTAGATTAGTGTTTTCCTTGTATATATAATAATAACTAGCCAAAATCATTTTAGCCCCACCAAAGTAATTTCAACCTCTGAACAAAACATCTTATTTAAATTATGAATGAAGTTGACTGATAAAATTTTAATTAAATTATTTCATTTACGTTTGACTATGTAGTTTCATTATTAGGTTTTAGTTCATTTCAATTTCAAAACAAAACGTGTACTTTACTATTTTATCTCCTATAAATAATATAGAAAACTCTAATTTTCAAAATCCTATTTATCTCTTAATGAAGTATCTTTTTATTGAGAAAATATAACTATTTTAAAGAATATTTGTTATACAAATATTTCTTTAACTTTAACTTTACATAAAATATTTTACATTGTAAAAAATTTGAAATAAATTAAGAGACATTTATAATTATTAAAAATGTATCATTACTTAAAATTAACATTTAATTCAATATTTTATCAAACATTTGTAGCGTAGTTTTTTTCATTTTCAGTTAATTTTACCTTGATCTTATTACAAATACTCAATCATTTTGATTTAACAACTCTGAAAACTGTTTTTTGTATGAAGTTAAAATTCTGTCTTTCAATATCAGTAGAAAATAATTTGGTACAATTCAAATTAACTATTTCCCTTGCAAAATACATCTCCAATGTAGTTCACTTTTCATGCAATTAATTCAGTTAAATTAATATTTTTGTAACACCTTTAATTCTCCTTACCTTCCATTGTTGTCTTCACTTTTTAAGCTGTACAATTTGGTGGTTTGAGACAGAACAGAAGAGAAAACCTGTAACTAAATCCATTCAGAGGATAAAAAAAATGGGAAAAAAAAATTACGATACTAGTTGAAATGAATATTTGGGTGACATGCGCATACAGTTTATTTATTTGTTTGATGTTTTTCTCGTTTTTTTGAGAGGGTCATAAAAAAATTGGCGGGCCAATAACTGAGAATTTCCTAATTCAGAGGAAGATTGAATTGACTCATGAAACAATGTTTCATCATATAGCTGTTGCTATAACAATAATTTTCACCTTATCTTTGACAAGCTCATGAGCACAAAATTTTCAGGATATGCACAGCACCTCTCTCTACTACCTCCAACACAAAATTATCACTCAATATAAGAAAAAATTAAAAGCACATCGTGATTTGTATTAATATAGAACTGCCATTTTACTCCCTGGAATCCGAAGCAGCTTCTTTCAAACATGATCTCATAATCTTCGCTAGCTTTGCACAAGCATCCAAGCACAGCTGCATTCCCTGCATGTGGGAACCCAAAATGTAACTGAGAGTGACCAATTTGGAACAATAGATATCAAGACATAAATTCACGAGTTCAAAATACGCATTTACATAAAAATATTACAAAAACTTGAAAATAGGCAAACCTCGTTGATCTTCGGGGAAGACCATTCCCCGGTAACGGTGAGTTGGGTGATTTCATAGCGAGAAGGCATGCATGTAATCATTAAGCTACCATCTTGGGAGTTTTCCTCCTCCAGAATAGGATCAATGATAAGGTTCTTACTAAAGCTTGACTACAACAATTAGCAAAAATAATTATTAGACTCTCAGCAGCAAGATAATCACATCATGAAGGAACAATTTATAGCACTCCTAATTGGTTAAATGTCATTAACCTTCATAATGATGATCTCATTTTATCATAATGAGTTTTGTGAAGATGAACATGGTTCCAGAAAAATTGTACGCCCGCTGGCATGCAATTATATGCCATAGACTTTTTTGGTATCCACAGAAAGATAGTTGGAATAAACAAAAAAAAAAATTGTTTAAAAACTTATTTTTAGGCTACAGAAGACAAAACTCTTACATTAAGATGTAAATTAATAAAGCACAAAATGTGAGGCAGGAACAGTGTCTGAAATTGTAAGAGAATATTGAATTATGTGATTTTATAATAAGAAATTCAAGATAAGGTTTGAAATGGGAGAAAAAAGATTATCCGCACTACAAGACAAGTACATATTAGTGACAATATGTGATCAAGATTCATACCACAGAAACCGAGGCAACAAGATCATACATCATTATTCCAGCATCCGCCAGGGCAAGGCTAGCACAGGATATGACAACTGGGAGATCACCTGCAACATGTTCAATAATATTATTACCTGCTAGAAACTAAATGATTTTGAGAAAATATTAGAATTATATTGCATCTCTGACTGTTCCAAACTTTAAATAGGATCATTCATCATTACTCCTACAATTCTAAAATCCAAAGGCATAATACTACATCTGAAACAAATTCATACAAAATCAGATTACTACAAATGACTATTTCATAAAAACTGCTAAATTACGAAAAAATCATACGTTCCTTGTGCTTGTCAGTGTTGTCACTATGGCCATAATATAAATGAGGCAATATTATTGCCTTGCAAATAACAGCTGATCCACTACTGCATCGCTACCACCCGCAAGAAAGGTCGTGACAGCCAAAAGGCGTCTTACAGTTGCAGCATCGGGGCACAGATCTGATAAGAGTTGCTGGGTATTTACTCCACAAATACCAAAAAATGAAGTCTTACACATGATAAAGTCTTCTAGGACACCAGACTTTTTCGCTACACTTGAAATCTGCAAGTATTAAACTCATCCAGGGCACGTCTTTTATCCCACTCAAAACCTATAAAATATTGTGGCTTACATAAATGACATTTGTGTTCTACTTAAAAGTCACAACTTCAGTTAACGTAAGGGCCAAGTAATGACTGATAAAGTAAGAAGGGGGAAGTAGTCACTCCTCTATTCACGCCCTCCTACAATCTCCAGGACTTCAGGTAACTGTTGTATTCCTCTGTTCTTTTTTTTCATTCTCAATCTTTGCCTGTTTCTTTTCACTTGGATTGTTTTTCCTTTGATTCATTCCTCTTTCATTTTTTCACGCTCCCTCGTTTCATAGAGTTTTGATCTTTCCAATTTTTTCATGTTTTTCTTCCTCTAGTTTATTGCCCATCTTACTCATTCTATCTTACGTGTGGTATATAGTATGGCATATTTTGGCTTTCTGCAATCTGCTATTGACAACATTGTTCTTTGTGCATTTGGAAACCTTTATCAAAGAATTCTTGAATTATTAATCCTTGCTACGTGGAATCAATTCTCATCATGAGCAACAAAAGCCTCAGACAACAGAAGCTCCAGCTGACATCTCTTGCCACAAAAACTCTAAAAATAGCCGAACTTAAAGAAACTACATTCTTCATTCTCTGACAAGCTTTTCCACCCCCAATAGTGTGTGAATAATTCTCAGTCAAGCACCTGGTGGTGTGGTCTTGATCACAAATTCTGTCCATGAGATTCAAACCCATGCATTGCAGGTAAATTTATTCATATACATTGTCAATTGAACCACACCTAATGGTTAACTAAAACAAATGTGTTAAAGCCAAATACCCCTTCACAGTTATACAAGAGAAGAAAAATAGGTTGACACAAAGCAATCATTAAATAACAGCAAGGTTAGATGAGAAGAAAAATATACATTAGTTTTATTTAATAATGTTTTTCAGTATATCTATGTCCAGCACAATTTTTATCTGTAAATTTACAACCATAAAAAAATATCATTACAAATTAGATTGAAAATAAATATGAAATAGTATAATACTTACTGCCGCTAGATTCTAGCACCAATGCAAAAACATCCACAGTTGTCTTGGGGAAACTTTCCAGTATTATTGCACCTTCTAAAGCTTTATTAAGCATCGCAGTGTACTCTTTGTGGTCTGAACCCTAGCTTAGTGAGATTTAACATATTAGAAGTCACTTCAAATAGCCATGAAGATGGAGGAAACAGAAAAAGTTACTCAGCCTTTAATATACCTGCCCTCGTACTGGAGTTGCAAACGTTGTAAAGCTGACATTGCAATTCAAACGCCCTATATCACTGTACATCATTGCCTTCTTGCTCTCTCTTGGCCCAAATCTATATTAAAAATTACAAATAAAATACCCACATTAGTGAGAGCATAACAAACAACAAAGTCAGAAAAAAAAAAAAAAAAAAAAAAAAAAACAAAAAAAAAAAAAAAAAAAAAAAAAAACTCAACAAGCTAACTGACATTTTTAAGACAAAGAGCCACTCACACAGATACAATGACCTTGGTATTTCCAAACTCAGCATATGCAGATCCAGATGCTGCATTCACAGCACCAGTCCTGAAAACTACAAGTCGCAAAATATCAATGTTCTTATTAAAATACCAGGTCAACTAATCAACATAGCAATAAATATAAGTGATTCTTTCTTACTGTTGATTTCAATGATCCGAAGTTATTTAGTCTTCTGTTAGATGATTAGTTATCAGTTTTAATGACAGTTAGAGTTGCGTTACTTCATTTGCATCGATGTACCTCATTGTGTAAATAAACTCTATTGATGAATCAAAAATGTGTTCATTTACAATACAAAGTTCTTTTAGCACAGTATCATATTCTACATCCATCGTTATCCCGTTTGCCATATTATCCATGCACCAAGTGTAGGATGTGAAGGTGCGTATTTGGAAAAAACTAAACCCCATGTTGATTAGAAATAGTATTTGATAAGAGCTTATTAAGCAATACACATCCCTCACCTTAGCCAGCTCAGAGGGTTGAGTTAAGCAATTTATCCAGTCCTAACAGCACAATCTACAACATGAAGAATCTAAATCTCAATCCCCATCCCTTTTCCATGCCATATATTATCAATATCAGGTTGGACTGAAGCAGGTACTACAGATGTTATCCTAGTGGCTGGACTGGATCAAGGTGTTTGGAACAGAACCACCGCTATCAATACCCTGTATCAATTGCAAATGGTTGTTCAAGTCAATACCCTGGATCAATTGCAAATGGTTGTTCAAGTCCTAATCCACGACCAATGGAGCAACACCAATGAACAGATACCACAATCCAAGGCACGGGAGTAGGCAGCACTCCTGGGACAGGAGGAGATGAAATTTTTTAGTTTGGATGGATACTACTTTTAGAGTTAACACAGTGAAACTTCTGGAACATGCCCATCTGTTAAAATCATATAAGAGGATGAAGATCTTGAGGACCAAAAGGTCCCATTGGGACATGAGGTTCAAGGTGGCAACTGTCCAGAAAAAACTAACTGGTACCACAGGACAACTGAGACCAAATACATCTGTTTTTGGTAGTCAGAAATGAATCTAATTAACAAATTCATCTGGTAATCTTTGCCATGTACAAGTGACAGCATGCATCCATAATCTTACTCTAGATTCAATGATGTCTGCAGGAACACCCTTGGCTCTCTACATTTCACTTCACCAAATGAAATCATGCCATCTTGGAACATTCATTGTCAATTTGAAAAGAATGAGGTAAACCTATTCAAAAAATTTTACTCTGTTCACCATTCTCCCAAAAGCGCCATGGTGATCCGTAAACGGCATTTATTCAAACAGCTCGGCCGCGTCAGAAATCACTATAGACACAACGTGTATGGAAACCTTAACAGTTCCCAGAAGAAAACAAAAAGTAACCTCCATTTGATAACAAAATACATAATAATAATAATAAAATGGAGAAGCACATATTGAGATTGTCATTGCATGGAGAAATGAGAGACAGAATGGTTCTATTTGGAAGCAAGTGGAACTTACATGCAGGTCTGCACTGGTGGAAACCGCGGCCATCCGGCCGAACCCAATCTTCCTTAAAAAACGGTGGTTTCTTTCTATCGGCTGTCGGAGATGGCGAATACGTCGCCGGAGTCGCTCCACCTTTGCCGGCCATTTTCAACCACGGCAAGACACTATACCTCTTTACTAGTTACTTTCATTTCTTGATGTTGTTTATATAGGGTACATGGAAAACTTCCTTTAAGAATCACATTAAGGAAATGTTGTTTCTTGGACTGGGCCTCTTACTTTCAGGCCCATCAATTTGAAGAAATGTTTTTGCTTTGTCACCCATAATTACTTCATGTTCCTTCCATCATAGTAAAACTATAAAAATGATTTTTTCAAATTATATTCTTTACATAAGTGAAAATACTACATGTATATATTTAGAAAATCATGATTATACTATTATAATCTATATTATTATATAAAGATAATTTACTCTTTATGCTTTTGATAATAATAATAATTATAAAAAATTGAACACATGCACACATGTCTTTACTAATTATCCCATAAATTACTCTCAATTTTTATGAGCAATTTAATTGGACAACAGAACCTACAAATTTAGTCAATGAATATAAAAATAAATAAAAAATGATAAAAGGGTATACATGAACAAAAAAAAATCACTTATACAATTCAATCTTCATTATTAATTGTTAGTGATTAAAAATTTTCTCAATTAATATTAAAAAAATATGTCAAAATAAAAATAATTTATTAATTGGAGTAATATTTTTTGAAAAAAACGCTGTTATAAACGATCTCAACAAGAAGTTATTTTTATTTTACTTAATAGAAAGTTTTGAGAAAGTTGAAAAAGAAAAAAACAATTATTCTACCTTAGGGTAACATATTTTGCTAGAAACAAATCAAATGTCAGCATCCACCCTAAACTAACTCCCATCACTGCCATAACACTCATATTTAATGCAACCTAAGGAATTATAAAGAGAAAAAAGAGAGAGAGGATATAATGCAAAAAATTTATACCATTATATAAAAGGTCTCTTTTGTGTGTATATTTTCTTTTTCATTTTATTTTTTAAATAAGAATTTTTTAAAATTTTATCCTTTACATCTTTTTTTCCAAATTTAAATATATTTTTTTATTTGATCAATTTTAACCACTATTTAAAAATAAAATAATTATTTATGATAAAAGAATTTCTTACAAAATAAATAAAAATTACCTATAATTAAATTTTAAAATTTATTTTAATTTTTATAATTGTAATAAAATTTTTATTATTTTCATCATAAAAAAAATAACACACATCTGTATCATTATATAGAATATTGTCTCTTTTCGCTGTACATATTTTTTGTTTTCAAAATGACAGTTTTTTAAATTAAAACATTATATTAACAATTTTATCCTTTACATGATTTTTTAAAAATTTAAAAACTTTGCTTTATTTGATCATGTTTATTTATTTTTATTTTTATTAATTATAATAAAAAGTTATTATTTTTATCATAAAAAAAGTAAATACATGTATTTTCACTATGAGATAAAAATAAGTATGATTTCTTGTATTATTTTGTGAAAAAAAAAAACGATAAAAGTTATTATTATTTATTTGAAGAAAATTTTACGATATTAAATTTTCAATGATGCACATTCAGAGGAACTTTTACAAAGATAAAACATAATTTGCTTTCATGATATATAATTTTTCTTACAATTGTGATTGCATAATTATCACTTCTTGTTATATACAAGGTTTGAATCCATCACTATCTAATTTCTTCAGACCTATAAATATCAATATTGACACACTTATGATTTTTGTACATTAATTAGATACAGATAATTAATGAAATATATATGAGTAAGAAAGTTTGGTTTGCAATTATGCAGTTGGGTAAGAAGCCAGCATTGCTATGCCACACAAGCCTTCTTTAGCAGCAACATCCCTTTGCATCCTAATGTATCCTTTTTCTCCCCACTTCACTCCCCATGAATTCTTCACCAACCAATACTTACTTCCATCATCACTCACTCCATAACCCACAACAGTCACACCATGATCCAAGTTAGTGTCACATGATCCATTGAACACACCACTTGAATAAAACTGAAACTCATATCCACTGGCTTCAATGGCTACAGAAACAGGTTGATTTGCAACAGCTTTCAGCAGTGCACTCTCACTGTTGGCAGGGACATCCTCGTACCCTTTTATGCTCGCTGCATGACTGTTTTCTGCTTTTGCATTACAGGTTCCATCAGTTCCCTCGTAAGGGTATGCAGCTTCTGTGGTAAGTCCTTTGTTTTGCAAGATAAACTTGAAGGCATCGTCCATTAAACCTCCTTCGCAACCTTCGTCCTCACCTTTTGTGTCACAATCAATGAGTTCTTGTTCCGATAAAGATATCAGTTTGCCTGTGCTCAGCTTCGTGATTCCTTCTGTTGCTGCCACAGCAGAAAATGCCCAACAAGATCCTAAACATAAAAATACAAACAAAAGTTTTGTTTAGATAAATGTATCACCATTTAAATACTTAATCTATATATATATCATATTTTTCATTTAACATGTGAAAGAGTCTTAAGTTTTTAAATTTATCTTAATTACAATTATTTATATATAGTAAATCGACCTTATTTTCAGTTGAGATGAGAGTTACAATACACTTTCTTTAGGTCTGAGATATAAATATTGAACTTGAGAATATACATTAATGGATAGTCTAACAGCGGTTCGATGACATAGGTGGAATAATAAACCTAACAAACAATAAATTTCATTAGAATGGAATCTAATCTATAATTCTGATAACATATTAAAACGTGGACTTTAATCCTATCTCAACCCTCTAAAACCGACTATCATATTATAAGATAAGATTTGTAAATTAGTTTTATCTTTAATTTATACATTACTTCAAACAAAAGAGCTAAAGCAAGTATAAATTAAGGACACTTGTAATTAAAATTCAGATAATCATGAATCCAAACACACATATAAATGTATATACCACATTGGCCTTGGTTCTTAATGGGTGTAACAGCTCCTTTCTGTCTCCAATCCAATGAAGTTGGCACTGCTGTCACATGTTGATACATGAAAGAGGATGTTCTTGTCACTGTGGAGCACATGTGACCCTTGAATCTATTTCTGGCTTTGAATTCCTCATTTGTGAGATCAGCAAATTGGTTTATGCCAAGCTTGTAAGGCTTGTTTCCAGCATTGTTAAATGCCTCGATGCGTTGCACGTTTTCCTTGAATACTTGGTATTTCTGCTCTTTCTCGTAAGAGTCCAAGTAGAGTTTTCCATGTGTAACCATCCACTGCTCGTGCATTTCACGCATTGAGGCATCTTGAAGAGTGCGAGCATTGGCCTCCAAAGCACAAAATGCAAAAGCAAGAAGCAAAACCAAAGTGCTATGGAACAGTGTTTTGAAGGCCATGGCAGTGAATGATTATGGAAAACTTAACTACTTGGTTCCTGAGACCAATCACTTGTGATATGCGCGCATATATATACACACATATTTTTGGAAACTGATATGTGTTCTTAACAAGACATGCACTTAGATGTGCCTCAGAAAATTTTCTGACTACGACCCATAACGCTTTAACATGAATCATTGATATTAAAGTTTCATCTTCATACGTAATTATATATCAGAATCAATAATTGTTCAAGAAAGGAAAACATTTTGGAAGTGTTATATTCTCAAGTTGCACAAATTGCTGAGACGTATTTGGGTGGAATTCGAATAGAAGTCGTGTCAAGAGCTATTTAAACAAATCAATTGTTTATTATATATAATATTTAAAGGATCAGACTTTAGTCATGTAAATACACTTCTATTCTTCTCTTTTTAACTAGTCTTAACCTTATCATCATGATCACAAATTAATAACATTAAATTAAAACCTTATATACATTATTATGCCATTTTGAATAACTTTTAAAACTTTGTCATCATTACTGCATTAAAACTTTGATACTATTGTTATATTACAAATTAACATAACAAAAGGTACAGTAATATTATGATGACATTGCTGTCTACAAATAATTTACCCAATTCAAACAAGCTTTTATATCTTGTGGCCAAAGAAAAAAATTTCACTGCAAGATCGATTTAAGTTTACACCATAGAAAAGTAGAAGCTTCTGTCATCTTCTTTTAAAGGATACATACATACACACACACACACATATATATATATATATATATATATATATATATATATATATATATATATTTTTTTTTGAGTTGCAGAATTTCTTTTATTTGCTAATTTCGTAGGTTGTGTAGGATATGTGAGTAACAATGTGGAGACAGATATCATCTGCATTGAATACTATAAGAGAGATGGTGCATACTTTACACAAGATTCCTGCTGTTTATATAAGTTGTGGTACCATCAGAACCAATATAGACTTTTAGAGTAATAATTTATTGAAACAAAAGGTGCATTAATACCAATATATATTTAGAGAGAAAAAAAAAATAGCATGTCTATTGGTTGTGTGACGTGATGAAAAAAAAAAGAGAGAGATAGAAAGAAAAAATAAATATGTAATAGGTGTAGAGAAAATCAAGGTATCCATAAATCATTTTCCTAAA
>Ga0214545_1000953_pt1 | contig 51217 bp, 28 predicted proteins | sample CNSS4metaG_FD_160064 | JGI IMG/M metagenome (GOLD analysis project Ga0214545, IMG submission 160064) | Root nodule microbial communities from cowpea collected in UCLA plant growth center, Los Angeles, California, USA - CNSS4 | ecosystem: Host-associated > Plants > Roots > Nodule | place: USA... | reverse complement strand
TAAAAATAAATATATATATCTATATATATATATATATATATATATATATATATATAGGGTTACTTAATTAATTGTAAATATTTTAATAATTTAAATGAGGATGAGGATATGGCAGGGACGGGTATTATGGCGGGGATATATTCATCCCCATCCCCATCCCCATACCCAATTGAAAAAATCGGAGATTCCCCATACCCATACCCATACCCAGTCAATGCAGGGATTCCCCGTCAAAACGGGGACGGGTTCGGACAATACCCACGGGGACGGGTTTGTTTGCCATCTCTAACTAGGACGGACTAAAGTAAGTACACGGCTAAAATCACCTAGGCATAGCCCTACAAATAACAAATAGAATCATTAGCAAGTAACTAGTCAAGTAGAATCATATAGCGGTCCAGATCGCCTACTACAAAGGACAATATATAATAACAATCGATGACTCCAAACATAGAATTTCGCGAACAAGGCCCCTTGTATCAACAACGCTAACACAGGGTCTGGGCTAGGTCCAGGCCCATCTAGGATCTAAGTGTTGGCCCAACCTATAAAAATGGCAAGACATATAAATAACTCTATAAATACATGTGGACCCAGCCATTAAGAGGTATGCTTTCATTAATTCCCTAATTTGAGATTTGACTTTAGAAGAGCCTTTTTGCTGACTTGATCGTCGGAGCCCTCTCCGTAAGTAACCCCTAAGGGTCCAGACCGTCTACGTTAGAAGATAACATGTACAAGTCAAGAATGAGCTAGCTCGACAAGTGGTCAAGGATTGAGGTAAGGTACTATTTGTGTTCTCTAATATCTCTTATTTATTCTCCACAGGAACATATATATTCGCTTTTTTCTGTATTTTTTTCAAATTTATTCTTTAATTAACCCTTATTTTAAATCAAAATAATTATATTTTCATTTTTATCCTTTAAATGACCATATCTAAATTTAATAATATTATAAATTAAAATAATTATTTTATCATGGACACGCGTCTGTTCTACCTGTAAGTATAAAGAAACTTTAGGGGTTTTCTTCCTACACCCCCAATATTTCTTCTACACCTCAAATTTTTCTTAAAATTCAAAATTGCCCTTTGACCATTTTAAAATTTTAAATCAACCACTTCTCTCATTTCTCTCTTTTATTTAATGAAAATTACTCTTCACTCTCTTTTAACCTAAACTTAACCGTCGTCCTCACCTCACCCCCCAAATCCTCTGCATCACTCTCCTCACTTTCTTCTAAGGTCGCCCCTCAAGCCACACTCCTCTCTGTTTTTTCCTCTGGTCTCCCTCTTTCCTTCGCCTTTCCTCTACATTAACAGGTAATCATATCCCTCTTCCCTATCTATTAAATTTTATTTTCGAATGTCCACTTCCGTAATTGCGAAAAATTAACTTTTTTAAAGACCGGAAGTCCACTTCTGTAAGACTAAAAAAAAACTTCACTTTCGTACCGGAAGTCCACTTCCGTTTTACACATACACTTCCAGATGTCCACTTTCGAAAGTTGGAATTTTTTCATTGTGTTCCGGAAGACGACTTCCGTATATGGAAAAAAATAACTTCACTTCCGTAAAGGAAGTCCACTTTCGTTTTACACAGACACTTCCAGATGTCCACTTCAAGAAGTAGGATTTTTTTATTGTCTTCTGGAAGTCGACTTCCATATATGGCTAATGGATGAAAAATGACTTTTGTAACATGCTTAGAACATTAAATACCCAGCTCAGTTTTTTTTTTATATTTTTTTCACCTAACATTTACCTCAAACATAAACTTATCAAATATAAACTTATCTTGTAATGCGTACCTTTTTTTTGGGAAGAAATGAAGCAAAGTGGTGAAATACCAGTGGACCCTGAACTGCAAAATTCACACTTCAGCCAATAACGAAAGTTCTTTTACTGCAAGTGGAAGTGAAAGTGAAAGAAGAGGGGGTGCATCGGTACATATACAAACACTACTGTCAATTAATTCAGGCAGCCAACTACCTTTGTCACTTCAAAATTGTTTAATTATTACATCTACCTAATTAAAATTTTATTTATTTAATTTTTCAATGACATAAATGGAAGAGTTTGAATATTTGGAGGTGCAGAAGTAATATTGGGGTGCAGGAAGAAACCCCCAAATTTTATTAAGAAACATGAGCTTTTTATGTTGGGCTGTTTCTTAGTACACCTCCATAAATTTCTTTTCTTGTTGGACCGGTTTCTTATTGCATCACCCCATATAAGAAATATTCATTTTTTATCTTTTCAGAGTATAATCCATAAGTTATTTGTAAAAGTTACAAATGATTTTCAAATTATACAATCATGGAATAAAAAATAACTTTGAGATTGTATAATTTGAAAACATTTATTTCCTTAAAAAGACTTCCAAAGTGCACAATTCAAAAACGGAAAAAGACTTTTATATGTGCAATACAGAAGCTAAATAACTTTCAAATTGTATAGTTTCAAAGTTATTTTTTCTTAACTCTGAAGTTCATTTTCAATTTTTAAATTATACAATCTGAAAGTCTTTTCTAAGAAAGAAAAATGGCTTCGAAATTCAGAAGTCACCTTTAACTTCTAGATTACACAATTTGAAAATGGAAAAAATGAAATTTTCTTATATAGGGTGTAGGGTAGAATTTATAAAGGCATAAGATGAATTACCTACTATTTACACCGTTGGGCCCAAGTCCATTTCTATACTATTTAACAATTAATTAGTGAGGTAAGTATGTTTCTCAACTCAGCAACTGTAAATGAGGTGATAAATTAATATAATTACTGTTATCGCATGTTATTTCTGAAGCTAATACTATATGTTGTGAATGAAGCAATGTGGCCGCAATTTTTAGAACTTTTTAAGATATGAAATATATATGAAAAATATGAAATATACAGAAGATATATTGTATAAAAAATTTGTTATTAATTTTTTTTAATATACTTTATATATAAAACAAAATATAACATAATATCAAATATAAAATATTTATAATATTTTAATCTTAATTTAAAATAATAACTAATTTATAAAACTAAAATATATTTCTAAAACTGAAATGTTTTTTACAAATTTATGTACAATTATTCAAATTTTTATAACTTATTTATTTATGTACAGTGGGAAACAAAGAAGAAAAAAGAAGTTAATAGATATTATAGTTTCTTTTAAATAAAGATCTTTTTTTGTGTGTATTCTTTTGCAATACTCATAATTTTTTAGTCTTAATTAAATTTAAAGTTTATTATAAATTTACTTATCTGCAATTGAATTGCTATAAAATAAAAGTTATATACAGAATACTTAAATTTTTTTTATATTTTAATTAAGTATATATCATTTAATGGTGTGAGATAATTATTATCTTGTTTCATTACTGTAAAACTTCATATTTATTTAACATGAAGATAAAAAAAATAAAATAATAATCACGTGACATAATCTATTATCTATTATATATTAAGAAAAAAATACTAGCAAAATTATTATATTTTTCATTTTTTATTGACAATGTCTTAAAAGTTAGTTGTTAGTTATTTAACGTTTTTAATTTCTTTTTTATTTATATTTATTTTTCTGCCACATGAACATATAATTTATTTTAGTTTTTTATCCACTTATTTTATTTTTAAACTAATTTGTCTATACTATTTTTTATCCTAAATTTTATCCTTCTATAACTTTTAATTGGTCATTTTATACTATTTTTTAGGGATGACAAAGTGGGTCAATTTGGCCCGTTTTGGTCTGTAAAGTGCAGGTCGGGTTAGTCCGTCTCGTAGTTTAATATCGAGTTTACTTTTCTGGCCCACCTTGTCTCACAGGCTGTCCTGCATTTGTGATGAGTAAAATAATTTGTTTTGTTGTGATGAAGCAAAATAAAAACTTTTTTATTTTTCCATAATAATTTATATTCATTTTTTATTGAAATAATTCTAATTAGTTTACCTAATCAAAGACAAGAAACAATAGCAACGAAAATTATAGTTAAAGTACAATAGTAACATGTCACCTTACAAGACATGTACATCTAAAAATGCATAAAAAGATATTTCATATTCAATAACTAAAATCATTATCTTACATACAATGATTATACATAAACATAATAATAATAGGGGTTAAATATGTTTTTGATCCTTTAGCTTTCAGTGAATTTTGGAATTAGTCCATTTAGAAATTTTCGACCAATTTAGTCATTCATTTTCCGAAATACGTGAATTTATTCCTTTTAATTAAATTTTGTTAACTTTATTTGATATTTCGTACGCAGTTGAGGATTGTATTTGAGTTATTTATATTGTTTGACACATTTTTGCTTTAATGTTAAGTCAAATACTATTATGAAATGCGTTTAAAATGTCAAATAAACTTAACAAAATTTGAGTAAAAGGACTAAATTCACGTATTTCGAAAGATGAATGACTAAATTGGTCCAAAATTTCGAAATAGACTAATTTCAAAATTTAATGAAAGTTAAGGGGGCAAAAATATATTTAACCCTAATAATAATAATAATAATAATAATAACAAAAATAAAAACAACTTATATAATCAATGTAATTAATGATGTGATAACTAAAAAATGAGAATATTTAATTTGGTAAGAGGACCTGCCCGCCCTGCCCCGTTTTTATCCTGTATGGGCTGGGGGTCTATGCAGGACAAGTCATTGTGGACCGGTAGGTTCAATATTCCAACCCGTCTCACGTTTTTTTATGTGGACCTACGGACTAGCCCGCCTGACCCACCCCGAATTGTCATCCCTACTATTTTTATATTATTTTTTTCATTTTTCATTTTATCTTTTTATGGTTTACACTTACATCTGAAAAACTCTTCTAAAAAAAATTACATTACTCTTTTATGCATTTGATTTTGTTTTTAAATTGATTTACGCTAAAAATAATAATATATTTCAACTCATTCATTTAATATCTAATAAATTATTATTTTTACTCTTAAATAGAACTATTACTTTCTGAAATTTAAAATTATTATTTTAGATCTTAAACAATATTATTATTTTCATTTTTTATTTTATCCTTTTATAATTTTTAATTACTTGATAATTTAATAAAACTAAATTTAAATAAATATATTTTATTATTATTTTTTAAATAAAATTATTTAAAAAATAAGTATATATTTATTAACAATACAAATTGTTTATATTGTTAACCTTTTTTTATGTTGACAATATATATTAAACAATAATATAAATATTCTTATCATTAAATAGTCTTCTTCATTTTAGAATATAAAAATTAAATTAATTTAATCTAATAAAAAATAACATGAATGATATGTGCCAAAAAATTCATATAATAAGATTTTAAATAATTATATTTATAGCAGAATAAATTAAAATATTGCATTTAATAATTCATTTCAAAGGTTTAAAATATATATATTTGTAACAAAAAAAAGTTACACTACTTAATATTATAGTTTTTGTTTTACTTAATTGTTCACTTCAAAGGTCTAAAAAATATATTTATAATAAAAAAAACATATTTCTTAATATTATAATATTGAAGTAGGAATGTCTCAACCGGTATAAACAATTGAAATGCTAGCATGAAATCATTTAACATGTCAAAAATAGTTGACGTAATTGAGTTAAAATGACTGTATTCATTCATGTTTAAAGTTTGAGGACAAAAATGTATAAATGTTTCGGATAAGGACGAATCCCAAATTCACGTCAAAGTTCAAGGATTACAAATGTTCTTGGTAAGATTGAGACAAAAGGTAAAAGCTAAAAACCTAATTGTCTTAAAATATACTACTAATGTATTTATATTGTCATTAAAATAGTCTAAAATCATACATTAAACGTACATTGATTAAATGAGTCTAAAAATGCACACTTGATGAGTATAAAAAAGATAGATGAGTTTAATAATATACATTGGATAGTTCCCTCCATATACTGATGAGTATAGAAAAAAAATAGACAGATTTAATAATATACATTAGACAAATATATCTATATATTAATTAGACAAGTATGCAAAAAAATCATCAGACAACCCATTTCGTTCATTAATTGAATGAATATAATAAAAATTATTAAACAGGTATTGCAATACATATTAGACCAACCTGTTTATACACTAATTAGATTAGCATAACAAAAAATATTAGACAAGTCTAGCAATATACATTAGACGAGTCTTTCCATATACTAATTAGATGAATATAACAAAAAACATTAGATGAGCCATTTTATTCATTGATTAAACAAATATAGTAAAAAACATTGAATGAGTCTATCGATTCATTGATTAAACAAGTCTAAAAATACACATTAAATGAGTTTGTCCATACAATTAATATGCAAGTATAGCAAAAAAAAAAAAACATTAAACGTGACATTTCATACATTCATTACAGAGTCTAGGAATACTCATCAAAGGAGTCTGTCCAAACATCGATTGGACAAGTTTTCCAACAACATATATTGATAAGATGATCTTATCAATATACATTAGATAAATTTATTTGTACACAAATTAGACAAGTCTATTAATACAATACAAGTTTTCTCATTCAATAACTAGACGAATCTTACAATACACTTTAGACAAGTTTGAACAAACACTAATTAGATAACTTTTCATACCCTAATTAAACGAGTTTAGCAAAAATCATTAGATGATTCATTCCATACATTAATAAGACAAGTCTAAGAATACTCATTAGATAAGTTTGTTCATACACTACTTAGATGTGTTTATCAACAAACATTAGACTAGTTTGTCCATACACTAATAAGATGAGTTTAGCAAAATACATTAGATAATTTTTTTTCATACACATATTAGATAAGTATATTAATACACATTAGACAAGTTTGTCCACTCAATGATTAGACGAGTCTTGCAATACGCATTAGACAGATCTAAACATACACTGATTAGACGAGTCTAACAATACACATTATATAAGTGTGTCTATATACTTATGACACAAGTCTAGCAATACATATTGGAAGAGTTTGTCGATGCATTGATTAAAAGAGTCTAGGAATACCACATCAGACAAGTCTTTCCATATACTTATTAAATGAGTATAACAAAAAATATTACACAAGTCTAACAATACACATTAGACAAGACTATGGATACATTAATTAGAAGAGTATAACAGAAAAATATTAGATGAATCATTCCATACATTGATTATATGAGTTTACAAATACTTGATTAGATGAGTTGTTGATGAATTGATTAGACCAGTCTAGCAATATACATTAGACAAGTAATTCATAAGATGACCAATTTTTTTTTTGGATGTTACAATTATTTTCTATATTATACTTATAAAATTTTAACACATAATTTTACAATAACATATAACATACTTAAAATATTCACAAATACATATATTTATATATTTTACACTACTGTATGCATATTATATTTACATCATTTGGTACATATTATATTTTCTACACTAGAAGAGGAAGGAATATTATTTATTTATAGTTCCCCCTCGTATATTAGCCTTTAAACATGTGAAGGAAAAATGTTAGGATAGGATTCACTTGGACTATTGGGAGTAAATAAAAAGTAACTACATTATGTCTTTCAAGGATAACTGATGCATTTGGTTTATTTACAATTTCCCCATCGTATGTTAGCCTTTAAACATGTGGAGGAAAAATGTTATGGATATGATTCATTTGAACTATTGGGAATAAATAAAAAGTGACTACAATCTGTCCTTCAAGGACAACCGGTGCATTTGGAGCATTTAGGAAGGTGATGGTAGAATTTCTTGTTCCCTGAAATGTCATAGAATTATTTACTGCATTTGTTTGCCGGGCATTTCTCGGAAAGACCACCACAATGTCGGCGAAGAAAGGGTCAGGCATGTTAGGGACAACCATCTACAATGAGATTATAAGATTTTAATTTCATGCACAACCATAAAATAGGAAAGTGAGACAATTATCACATAAAAATATAACATATCTTAATAAAATAAAATAAAATGAAAACTCTTTTCAAATCCATAAAACTTGGATCATGACCAACAAAGTAACTCAAGAACATCTCATATTGAGTACTAACTACTCATTTAAATCCCTAAGGTTATACCTCCAACTACAAAAACCAAATCTTTATTTATCATAAGTTTTATTTTGATATAAAATCATGTAATTGTATAAATAAATATATAGGATCAGTTCATAACTAAAAATAAATATATAATAAACAAAGAGAACTAGTGCATGACTGAAGATAATATAAATAAATAAATGAAAGTAAATATAAATTAAATAAACAAAACCAGTGCACAACTAGATATGAATATAAATAAATAAATAAGAACGAGAACTAGATATAAATTAGAATGAGGTTAGGGACACCTCACTTAAATTAAATATAAAAATAAAAATAATTATGAAGAGATAAAAAGATAATAAAAGTAAAAAGGAAAAAATGATAAATGTCTTCTCCCTTTACTATAGTTATTGTGGAAGATATACCAAGGTTGTATTGAGATTTTGATGATTTTTTTTTCGTTGCACTCACACCAACTATCCTTTATCTTTCTTTCTTATACCGAAATGAACTTGATGAACTTACAGCGTTAAATTTGTCTTTGGCTTTTTCTCTTTTCATGTTCTACCTCTTTTCACATTTTTATTCCATTCATCTCTCTCACCCCTATTGATAAGAATTAAAGTAATAATTACTTTTAGTTTAAATTTAACTATATTTCGTTAACACTATTCCTTTAGGTTTGTTTCTAACATTTGGTTCCATATTTTTTCATTAATGATCATTAGAGGAGATAACGTTTGCAGTTCCCTTATGCAACCTTATCACTTCCTTTTTCTTTTATCAATTATATAAACTAATAATTATGTTAAAAATAAATTTATAGTATATATACAATATTATTAATTTATATTTCTTATACATTAAATTCTTTTATAACAATTCCAACTATATGTGATTATTTGAAGTTATTAAATTCTTTTATAACAATTCCAACTATATGTGATTATTTGAAGTTGTTAGCATTTAATTTGAAATATATTACTTTTATATACCAATATTGAAATAACTGATACATATATAACTAAACGTGTACTGTAAACCCATTATAATATGATCCTATCCATGAAAGAGTATGGTCGTTTCTGAATTTGAATCCTCAAGAGACACGACACGAATAAATTAGAGAAGAACGCGGAATAAGACAGAGATGGAGGACGCCACAATCTAGCAAATTGATAAGTCAAGTGAAGATTCGTCACAAAGATGTTAATCTTTGATAAGATTCGGAGGCCTAAGCCAAGAACAAAGAGAATCCTCTCTTTAATGAAATCAAATTCAATATATTACTAAAAGTGTCCACACCAGTTTTTGGTACCTCTATTTATAGGAACATAAGTTTAAGTAAACCTCAAAACTCTACAAGAAGACCCAAGCCCAAAACATAAAAGCATAAACTAATTTATAAAAGAAAGCTCAAAGCCCAAAAACATAGAACATAACTAATTTCTAAAAGAAAACCCAAAGGTTTATCTTCAAGTTCTTCTTGTATGGAATCTTGGGATAGTCCTCTATCATTCCCTCCTTCTTGAAGAGAATTTGTCCTCAAATTCGTACAACTTGAACTTTAGGAGATAGACTTCTATCATACCCTCCTTCTTAAAGAGAATTTGTCCTCAAATTCATATCACATGAAATTTTTTTATCACATTATTAGTTAATTAGTCATCTATATTTATAATTTTCATATTTATATGTTTACAAATTATTATTATTATATTGTTATTTATAATAATAATAATTTTTCTTTTTTTTTAAATAATATATATATATATATATATATATATATATATATTTTTTTTTTTTTTTGGATGCTACAATTCATATGTTGATTAGACAAGTCTAACAATATACATTAGACAAACTTTTTAATACACATTAGACAAGTATAATCATTCATTCATTAGATGAATCTTGCAACATACATTAGATGAGTTTGTACATACACTAATTAGAGAGTTTATTTTAGCAATACACATTAGACGGGTTTCAACATACACAAATTAGACGAATCTAATAATGCACATTATACGAGTGTGTCCATATACTTATGAGACCAGTCTAACAATACATATTAGAAGATTTTGTCGATGCATTGATTAGACGAGTCTAGAAATACACATCAGACAACATGCACTTATTAGATGACTCTAAGAATACGCATTAGGAGAGTCCATTCAGACACTAATTAAACGAGTCTTGCAACACAAATTAGATGAGTTTTTCCATACATTGATTAAATGAGTCTAACAATATACATTAGGCGCATTTATTTATACACATATTATACGAGTCTATTGATACACATTAGACAACTTTATCCATTCTCTAATTTGACATGTCCTACAATACACATTACATGAATTTGTCCATACACATTAGATGAGTGTGTCCATATACTAATTAGATGAGTCTAAGATGAATTTGTTGATGCATTTGTTCATGCAAATCTAATACACATTAGACCAATATGCCCATACGCTAATTTTATTTATAACGAATATATTCTACATATTTTTGCATAATTTATCATTTGTATTTTAATAGAGTTTACTCTTTATTTTTTAACCTATTATATTCTTTGCATTTTTACAAGATCTTCTCTTTACACACACACACACACACACGCACGCACACACACACACACACACACATACACACACACACACACACACACACACACACACACACACACACACAAACACCCACACACACACACACACACACACACACACACACACACACACACACGCACACGCACACACACACACACACACACACACACACACACACACACATATATATATATATATATTAACCTTTTACACTTATGAATAATTTTCCCATTAATTCTATTCAAAATTTAATTATAAACTTAAAAAAAAAAATTTCTCAATATATTTTAATATAATATATATTTAAATATTCTTTAATATAATATATATTTACTAACATAAAAAACACACAAAAAAAATCGACCAACCCGTGCGTATAATATAAAAGATTGTGTAACTATCGTTTGCGTTTTTTTTTTGTTTCAAGTGAAACCAAAAATATAGATGTTTAATCATGTCTTTGGTCCCTATTTTTGAGTCAAAATCTCAACTTGGTATCCAAATTTTTAAAAGTCTCAAAATAGTCCCATTTTTTGTTAAAACATCTCAAGTTTGCCCTTTTTTTTAAGTATGGGTTGACGTCGTTAAATGGGGTGCCACGTGTTAGTTCCTCGATTTTTTTTATTTTTTATTTTTATTTTATTTTTGAATTTTTTTATTTTTTTTTTGAATTTTTTTAAAAAAATAAAATATTTTGCCACGTGTCAAGCTGTCATCATGTCACGTGACAGTGACAGAGTGATGTGGCAATAATAATGTCACGTGTCACTTATGTCATTTCTAAAATCTTAATTTGGTTTCTTTATTTTAATTTTTGTCTCAATTTAGTCCCAATTTTTGTAAAAATTTGCAATTTTGTCCCTTTCCAAATTGAAATCAAATTTAATTTCTATATAAACGTACAAAAATATTTCTATCAAAATTTATACAACTAAATATTTTTAACCAAATTAAGTTCATTTAATTAATATTTTACATTGAAATTTATTTAAAATTGTTTTAAAGTTGTTAATAGAAAAAAAATTCATAAATTAACTAGTTCATGTTACAATAAAAAAAATATAAATTTAAAATTTGAAAACAATTTTAAGTAAAGTTGAATGTGAAATACAATTTTAAATAAACTTAGCTATGTTAAAAATATATATTAAAAATATCAATTTGAATAAAAATATCAAATTTAATAGGAAATGACATCTGGCATAATACTGACACCTGACATTATCACTGCCACATCACTCTGTCACTGCCACGTGGCATGACGACAGCTTGACACGTGACAATTTTTTTTTTAAATTTAAAAAAATTCAAAAATAAAATTCAAAAATCAAAAAAATCGAGGAACTGACATGTGGTACCCCATTTATCGGCATCAACCCAAACTTAACAGAAATGACAAACTTGAGACGTTTTAACAAAAAAAGGGATCATTTTGAGACTTTTAAAAATTTGGGTACGAAGTTGAGATTTTGACTCCAAAATAGGGACCAAAGGCATAATTAAACCATTTTTGTTAACTCAAATTTTTTTATTCCTCAATATTTTTAACATGAATTATCTACCTCTTAAATTTATTTTTTTTGTGTTAGTAATATTGTATCTCTTAGATTTATTATGATTAATCTTGATTCAAATTAATATTTTTTATAAAATTTAAATAATATATCTAATTCATTCCTTAATTTTAAGACCTTACATATTAATATGTTGAATCCTTTAGGCCTCAGACTAAGATTAAATCCTTATCTTAGACAGGCTTTTTGGAGTGGATCTATCTCTATGTATATAATATTTGTTCCAGTTTAAAGTTATGTTAAAATAGAAGAACCAAAATTTAGAATAAGTGTTATTTTGGTTAATGTGATAAAAAAATATAGATTTCAAAGATATGGACATGCATATTTTTCTTTAATATTTTTAAGTTATAGGAAATTGTGTTTAACATTTTATTTTAATCTAATTAGAACCATATAGGTATTTAGGTCCACATATCTAGTATAAAATTTTCTCATGTTTTAATTGAAGTTATATTTTCAAACTTTAAGATTGGCCCTACACAATCTCCCATCTTGAACCTATTGAGCTGTAAAGACCGGATAGTTCGTTTAGAATTTTTATATTCTTTTTAAATTATCTTGTTATAAAAACAATAATATTGTATTTATAAAATAGTATTATTTATTGGTTTTCTTATAAGTTTCTTCTAATAAATTTTCTTTTATATTACTACTATTATAATTATTACTAAGTTAGAAATACTAATAACATTATTATTATTAGGTTATAAATAACTGTAGTTGCTTATTAAATTATTTTATTAATATTTTTATATTGGTTTCAAAAATAAATATTATTTATTAGGAATTCTTCGCAGTCAAATTATACATGTGAACTGACAAATTAAATTTTTTTAACAAATATTTTATTTTTTACCATTAGTTTTTTTTTCTTTGTTTTTTCTTGTCATTGTATATCTTTAACATTTTTTTTGGGTCAAGTGCATACAATATAAGAGCTATGAATATATCAGGTGGAGAAATTAAATATCAAAGTTTACCCTAATTTAGTGTTGGGGTTTTTACAAAAGGGGTTAATTTTTTTCTAATATTACCGATTTAAACACGCTTTTAAAACAATTACATGTAGGGTTAAGTATAGTTTCGTGTGCATAATTTTATTTTGAAATCGTCAATTAGTGACTTGATTATATTGAAATCACCAATCCTAGAATTAAAGTATGTAATGGTATTGACCTTCAATGTAAGTCGTGTACTCCATGCACAATTTATCAAAAAAAAAAATTAATCCTTTTGCAAAAAACTCTTAAGGTTTTCATTTTTGTCGATGCACAATATTTTTCTTCTTCTATTTTTTAACTACAGGAAAACAAAGTATTTTTGAACGATGATCGATTACTATTTTTTTCTAAACAATATTTTAATGAGTATCATGATTTTTTTATTATTCAAATTAATTTATTTTAAAAATATAATTAATGATAGTTTTCGTAAAAAATATATAATTAACAAATACTGAATTTTATTATAAATGCTTAATGACATCTAACGTTGGTTATTATTATCATCTATGATTTTAGATATTTAATAATATATGATTTATTGTATTTTTTTAAACCATTTCAAATTATAAAAATATTTTACATAAATTTTAATACTTATATATTTTTAAATCTGTGACCTTCTTGTCATTATTTGTTTTTCTTCTAGAGAATGGAATTTTTTTTTTCTTCAGTTTAATTTCTTTGGGCTGCGAAGATTCTAATTAGACTGATTTCTGAAAACATTTTTGTCAATATTATTATTATAGTAAGTCTTGCAAATAGTTGAAAAGAAATGTTAGAATAAAAAAGAAACCATAAAGTCAACGTTGCAAAGTGCAAAGTCTTGTTTGTTTAGCTATTAAAATAAAATAAAATGGAAGTTAGAGAAAGTGAAAACATTGGAAACATATATATAATAAACTTTGTTGTTCTAGATGCTTTGACCATTGAAATGATTTGAAAATGAGAGATTGAACAGAAAATTTTCTTTCTCTGGTTTAAGAAAGGAGAAGATGAAATTGTTGTCCTCTTTCAGAACTCCAAGAACTCCAAAATGCATGTCAATGTATAAAGTGGTCAAAAAAAGCACGTTTATGACTTTACCATGGACTACAAACTCAAACATATAACTCGAATTATAGAAGCTGTTAAGTAACGGTTTAAGTGAAATATAACATAAAAGGAAATTATAAAATATATAGTTTAAATTAGTTGGTAAAATGTAAGTAATTTATTAAGGAGAAAATATCATTTTATCTTTTTAAAATATTTCTATTATTTTTTATTCAATTTAGTCATCTTTTCTTTAAACAATATAATTTTCTTCTTTCTGATTTAAGATCAAATTAGTAATTAAACTTAATTACAATTTATATATATATATATATATATATATATATATATTAAAATAATTCTTTTATAATTTATACATCAAATCACTTAACCTAACAACTCAAATTATTTTATTTTTTACACTCCACCTAAATACTCAATTTTTTTTGTATTTAGGTGGAGTGATTTTATGTATAAGTTCTACAAAAATATTTTAACATGTATACATAATTTGTAATTGAACTTAATTACTAATTTGGTCTCAAATCATGAAGGACAAAATTAAATCGTTTAAAAAAGGACTAAATTTAATAAAAAATAATAAGGGGACCAAAAATTAAATATTTTTAAAAAATTGAAGAACTAAATTGAACCTAAAAATAATAAGGAGACCAAAAGGAATCAAACTAACAAATTAAAGGATTAAATCACTAATTTAGAAGGTTGAATTAGTATTTTTTGTCTTTTATTAAAGACAAATATTTAATTGTTTTAAAATATTTTTTGTATTAAATTGAGTCATAATTTTGTTTCAAATGTCCTTTAACACTATTTGATGAGTATTATGAATCAATATTTTTATATTTTAAATTTTTTTTTTGTTTTCTTTCTTTTTAGTTTTGTTTCATCGTTTTATTTTTTTTATCTTTTTCCACACACTACCCTTTCATTTCCTTCCTCTCCTCCTTCCTCTTATCACCACTCAATATTTTTTCTCCTCCTCCCCCCACACCACCGATATCAATTATCCAACCCCAACCCAACTTTCACCCGCAAAGGAGTTGCAGCTTTGCCCACAGTTAGATTTGTTATGCCAAAATGGGAGCTCTTTAGGACTTTACATTTTTTTTTCAGGACGATTAAATTGTGATGGTGTTTTGAAGTTTCCAGTGTTAGGGTTGGTGGTGGTGTAGGGGAGAAGAAAGGAGATAGAAAGGAAGAGGAGGAGGATGAGGATAAGGAGGGGAAGAAGAAGGAGAAAAAGGAAGGAGATGAAGGGATGAAATTTAAAAAAAAAAAATTAAAAGAAAAAACTAAAAAAATTAAAATTCAAGATAGTGGCACGTAGCACCCACCAAACGACATTAACAATAATTTAACAAAAGGGTTAAAATTGTGCAATTTTAAATAAAATTGAAACTCAATTGTAACAAAAAAACATTATGAAACAAATTGTAAAATAATAAGAAGAAACATAATATAATAGTATTATTTTTATGTTTAAAAATAAAGACTCACTAAAAAAAATGGAATTTACCGATGAATTTATCTATTAATAATACAAAAAAATTGTTGGTGATGCAAAATTATTAACAACTTATCGACGATAAAAATCCATCCATAAAATATTCTTTAATACATTTTACTGACAAATAGAAAAATTCATCGGTAATTGTTGACGACAAAATCTGTTGATAATTATCTATCATTAATTACTGACAACCTTAATCCATCAGTAATTATTCGTTGGTAATTAATGACATATATTTTTCTATCACTAAAATTTATTGGTAAATATTGTTAGTTGGTCTTCTTTTTCCTTCTTCTCCTCCTTTACTTCTTCCTTTCGTTTTCTTTTTCATCCTATTTTTCTTTCCCTTTTTCCTCCATCGTCGTCACAGTAATCATCGCTGCATTTGCCACATTTGGCTTCTCTTCCTCCTCCTTTGTCGTTGCCACTATCTCCTATTCTCCTATTTCTCTTCTTCTTTCTTCTTGTCTTCTCTTCTTTTTCTCACTTATCTTCATTTAATTTATAACAAATATATTGTCAAATTTAATGGGAAAATTGACACCCATTTTACTGACTATTTATCAATGAAATTGTCGACAAATTTAAAAAATACACTTATCAACAAATTTTCAAAAATTTAATTATTGGTAGATTTGTCAACGAATTTTCAAAAAATTTAATTATCGATGGATTTTAAAAAATTCATTACCAACGAATTTTTCCATGACATGGTTAAAGCCTAAAATGAAATCTTTGACACTCATTTTACCAACAAAATGAACTAATAAAAATACTTGTCGATAATAAAAAAAATTAATTACTGAGGAAAAACTAATGAAATATATATAATATTAAAAAAATAAAATTGAATGAATATTTTAAAAAATGAGTTAAGATAAGAAAAAAGAAAAAAGAAAAAGAAAAGTTAAAGAAGAATTATCTCTTTATTAATGAAAGTAATCCTGACTTGGAATTCAAAATGCATTGTAATTTGGCCTATAAATTGATGAAGTATAAAAGTAGCTAAAAGAAAATTAAGTTACTTAAGAAAGAAGAAATATTTTGCAGTTAATGCATGCATTTATTACTTAGACAAGTTGGCGAATGCATGGTTTGTAAATAAATAAAGAATGAATGATGAGATAAGATAACTTAATGCACATGTATTGAATGCACATGTATTACTTTGAAAAATTTTGGCTTAGCTTTCATTAATGAAAGAAATCTTATCCTAGTCTATAAATACTAGAAGAAAAATTAGCTCTCATTAATGAAATGAATGTTATCCTAGCCTATAAATACATGGAAGAAAAAACAGGGGAGTCACCCGAGAAAGAAAGAAAAAAGAAAGAAAGACATAGAAAAGAAAAAGAAAGAGAGAGAGAAAGAGAGGGAAAGCTTGGAGCAATGACATTTTAGTTCTAAAAATATTGCAAGTGTGTCCCTCTAACAATTAAGGTAGAGGGGAGTAAGGTTAAGTTGTTTTTATGTTAATCTTGATAAACTCATATGTGTTATATTTATTTTTTGTTTATTTTAAATTACATAATTTTATTTATTTTCATTCAATTATTATCCTCTTTACTTATTTAATTTAATTTAATTTAATTTTACCTCTAGTTACGCATTAATATTATTATTTTATTTTATTTAATTTACCTCCAATTACGTATTGGTGTTGTTTTATTATTTTATTTTATTTAACTTTATAGTGTTACTTAATTATTTCTTTTAATTTATCTCTAATTAGCACATATCTTGTTCATTTATTTTTATTTAATTTATTTAGTTATGCACTAGTCATGTTTATCTATTTTATTTATTTTATTTTCAATTACATACCAATCATATTTATTCATTTCATTTATCTCTTTATGCACATGTCCTTTATATTAATTTATATTTTTGTTCTTATATTTGTTTATAACATTGCAATCCATATATAGTTATTTATTTAAAGTTCTTGTTTTGATTCTTATTCTATTTTATCATTATTTTATAATTCAAAAAATATAAAAGTAAAGTAAAAATTATTTTATTCAATGAGCTTGGATAAAAGAAAGTTACCTATATGTTTTATGGTTATTTTATATTCTTTGTGGATGGTGTATGTATTATTGGTCAAGAATAACATATCTTGATAATCATCACATTTTATGATCTTTGAAATTGTCCAAGAGTATTTCAGTTAAGAAAGAGTTAATTATGATTTCAATGAGTTGAGATCAAACCAATGTCAGAGTGTTTGTATTTGGAAAGTCATAGTTTGGTACACTATAGGATGAAAGGTCAAAACCATGGTGGGGTCTAAGAAAGTTTTACCAAGTAGATGGATATCTTGATAGTTCAAAATAATACCCATGATTAGGTAGTGAGTATATATCTCTTTTATGGGCCGATAAATGGCTAATATTCTTGAGAAAGAAATAATTATGATTGTACCATTGTTTATATAAGAAATACTAAACTACCTAATCACTTTCCAAAGTAACTTTTGATGTTCATAATGGATCATCAGAAATGGAAATATGGATCCATATGTTTGATACAATGAGAATGAGTCATGTGGTTGTAAGTCAAATTCTAGGCCCTTAATATCTCTATTGTTTATTGAGTTTATTAAGATTGATATTTAAAGCATATAAAGACCTCACCCCTTTCATACTTTTCTTTCATATGTACTTGTTCTACGAGTATAAGAGGAACATGCTCAATGAGAACTGTTTGGGAAATTATTGGGGAATCTTTTGAAGATTGACTCATAGATAACTTACATTAATATCTTTAAGAGATCTTTAAAATATAGATAGTCTTCTATTCTGATGTAGAACTCTTAATATTCTACAAAATACATATTTTTGTAATATTTTATAAACAATTACATAGATATAAACTATTGACATATATATATATATATATATATATATATATATATATATATATATATATATATATATTTATATGAAGTTATGTTATTGTTAGTGTTCTCTCAAGGAAAATCTTATTGTACAAAAAAAAATCTATCTTTTTATCAAATAATAATTATTTATTTAGTAGTCAGGGTGTTATAGGTAGCAGGTATTTTAATATTCTTTTATAAGTGGGTCGGATGTAGGTATCTAACTACTCGTACTCACAAGTATCCGTTATCCCAAAAAATTGAAATTTAATTTTAATTTTATTAAGTTTAATTTAATTTAATTTATATTCAATTTAATTTGTATAATATTTTACATTTTTTTGTATTTATATTTTATTATAAAAATTTATAAAATATATATTTTTTCAATATTTGCGAGTATCTACGAATATCTGCAGGTTTTACCCGTGAGTATTTTTTAAATAGATATTTGGCGAGTAACGAGACAGGTACATGGTTTTTTGTTGCGGGTTGGGTAAAGGGCTGACCAAATTCATTGTCATCCCTAGATTTTACTCACAGATCCATTACTGATGAATATTCTTTTTGTAATGAAAATCTTAAAATATACTAGTAAAATTCATCGATAATGTTTATATGAAGAGCTAAAAGAGAATATACAAGGTACTTTATTTGAGTAAGAAGTTGTTGTTACTAGAAGCAATGGAGAGGTTGGAAGAAAGAACTGAAACATGGCAAAAATTAAAACACGAGTAATTTCAAGTCTTAGTACACAAGTGTATAGTGTTATAATTGTCACAAAAAGGGAGACAGAGAAAACAAATATTTGTGCTAGAAAAATGATAATAAAGACAAGAAAGAAATACAACATCACAAAATGTGTAAAAATGAAAATAGTGTAACTTCTGCTATTAGCACTACAAAAAAATTGATAATTACCATTTCAAAATCATTGTGATTTGTGAGTTACACCAGGTAAAAATTAGACACCTAATGACACTTACATGATTAGATGTTATATGCAATGTCTCTGTTATTGGTGATCAAGGAGTGTGCATTTGTTCCATAACTTTTTGTTCACATGTAAGGTGAGAGTGGTATAATACACATAAGAGAGAAATAGAAGTTCACCTACGCTATCTTAGGACGTGCGACAAATAAACTCTAATGAATTTGCATGCAGATTATACATTACAATTATGCTCAATTTAAATATAAACTCTAATGAATTTGTATGGAGATTATACATTACAATTATGCTCAATTTAAATATATTATTGTGTTCCCCAAATTCACTATTAATTTTGATGTCTTCCTATAGTTATTATCTATTTTTTGTCTTCTAAATAATTTGTACAACGTTGTTTTTTAATACTCTTATAATGACATCATTTATATATTTTGAGATAGTTTAAAATAAGTGTTTTCTATAAATATATATTATATACATATATAATATGTAACGTCCCATTTAATAAATAAACTTACTTAAACGACACGTCACATAATATAATATAAGAGCAAAGATTCGGAGTATAACATCACTCCTTACAGATATCCAAGGTACTTAAAATGAAATCCTAAGGCAAACCACAATGCCAATACAAGACAAAGTACAAAGTTCAACAGTGATCAAATCTATTAATAATACAATTCAAGGTAGCATAAAAGACAACTTTTTAAATGACCCACAAAAAGCAAAACACACAAAATTAACTCAAAATAACATTTTCTAACACTCTATTTGTTTGACAAGTGGCAAAGCCTTGCGAGGACACGTGTCACTCCTTTTCTAAACCCTAATTCCTTCACACTCCACTCTTCTCTCACTCTCTTCCGTCAACACTCTTCTATCACTCTTTGTCGTAACCCTAACAACTCTTCTCTCACTCTCTGCCATCACCCTAATTTTTTTCACTCTCTTCACACTCAATTTCTTTCACTCTCTTCACACTCAACTCTTCTCAACCACACCATATACATCTCCGATCATGTTTTTACATGCTGATTTCACATTTTTTAGGTTTTTTCCAATCATTTTTTGGTTTTGCCTTCACCGTTTACCCTTTATGTTTTTTCTATCATCTCCGATCATCTCCGATCAGGTTTTCGTTTTGTTTTTATGGTTTTTACATGCTGATTTCACATTTTTTAGGTTTTTTCCGATCAGTTTTTGGTTTTGCCTTCACCGTTTACCCTTTATGTTTTTTCTATCATCTCCGATCAGGTTTTCGTTTTGTTTTTATGGTTTATTTGTTTCTTTTTGTTTTTCCATCATTTTCGACCACTACTTCGTAAGTTTTTGTTGTTTTATGTTTCCATGATAATTTCTTTGTTTTTATAGGCTGATTTCACATTTTTTAGGGTTTCTCCGATCAGGTTTTGGTTTTGCCTTTACCGTTTACCCTTTATGTTTTTTCTATCATCTCCGATCATCTCGATCAGGTTTTGGTTATTACTTTTAGGGTTTATTTGTATCTTTTTCTGTTTTCCATGATATTCGACCACTACTTCGTAAGTTTTTATTGTTTTATGTTTCCATGATAATTTCTTTGCTTTTACAGGATGATTTCACATTTTTTAGGGTTTCTCCGATCAGGTTTTGGTTTTGCCTTTACCGTTTACCCTTTATGTTTTTTCTATCATCTCCAATCATCTCTGATCAAGTTTTGGTTTTTTGTTTAGGGTTGATTTGTATATTTTTCTGTTTTCCATCATATTCGACCACTACTTCTTAAGTTTTTGTTGTTTTATGTTTCCATACTAATTTCTTTGTTTTTACAGGCTGATTTCACATTTTTTAGGGTTTCTCTGATCATGTTTTGGTTTTGCCTTCACCGTTTACCCTTGATGTTTTTACTATCATCTTCGATCATCTCCAATCAGGTTTTGGGTTTTATGGTATTTGTATATTTTTATGTTTTCCATCATATTCGACCACTACATTAGAATTTCTATGTTTTTACCATATGATTTCAAAATTTTTATGGTTATTTCTAGCTTTTTCTGTTTTCCATCATATTCGACCACTACTTTGTTTTATTTGTTTTTACAGGATTATTTCACATTTTTAGTGATTACCTATTTTGTAGGTTTTGAAGATTGATATACAGGATGTCTCAAAATGATAGTCATGAGTTTAGTCTGAAGTTGGAACTCATTGGAACTCATTGAGTTTTGTTAAAGTGAATTTAGTTGAAGTTAGAACAGTGATTATTCTTTTTAATTTTATATGCATTGATATTATTTTCATCTCAATTTATTATGTTCAATTTTTATTGTTAGTGGTTGTTGATTTCTTGACTGTTGATGTTATTGTATTCTATCAGATGTAACAGTATTAATACATAATTAGTTTTTAAGTGTATGTTTGATTTTTGTTTTTTTATATGTTTGATTTCTTTTTCTTTTTTTTTTAAAGGATTTGCTCAGTTTTCTTCATTGCAACCCAAGGTGGATTTGTTTTCTCAGGCATTGTTGGAATTCAATGTAGAGGAAGTAATGTTTTTTATGCAAAAGATACAATGTTGGCTGCAATTTTATGCAAGAAAGATGGCCAACTGCTTTGCTCATGCTCTGTCTTGAGGATCTCAAAGCCATAACCAAAGTTGTTGTCCATGGGATTGTATATGAGAACTAATAATGTAGAAGTTTTGAAACCAGTATTTCATTATCAAAGATATCATTTTAATTTTGTTAAAACAAATTAGATATCTCTTAATTATTTTATTCGACCTTATAATTTATTTGTAACCTTATGATTGATTTTTTTTATGTAGGTTTACCCATATTTTATGTTGGAGTCCTCAGTTAATTAACATCAGGTCTTTTCTTTCCTTTATCTTCGATGCAGCTACATGACTGCATCATGTTACTTCTTTCCTTTCTCAGCTTTCTGATTACTTCATACTTTTGTTTTTCTTCTTTCCTTTTTCTTCTTTGTTGTCTTCATTTTTCCTTTTCTTGAAACCTTCAAACAATATCTTTATTTCCTTTTAAATGTCCTGCAGCTTTTATTTTTCTTTTGCTCTCTGCCATATTTTCCTTTTATTCTTGAGCCGTGTGAAAAAGAGCTTTTGTTTTTTTCTCTGGTCTTGATATGTTTGACCAGTTGCTTTTCCCATATTTTACTCACTTTGGGAAACCAAAACTAGAGTATGCGTATGGTTTTGGTTTGAATGAACCATAGTAGGCATTTCATAAAAGTTATTTTTCTTTCTTTTGTCCTTTTCATATGTTTAACAGTTGCTTATCCCGATTTTTACTGAATTTGTGTAACCAAAACCACAACATGCGTACGGTTTTAGTTTTGATGTATTATCTCTACAAATACATCAGACTATTCTTATTTTTTTATGTTCTCTACAAATACATCTATCCACAACTTCCTTTCTTCACTATTGTCTAATTTTCCGTTTTTCTTACACCATGTCTGCTTTGCAAAAACAAACCCATTCATTACAAGAACTGAACCCGGAGAAGGAAAGCTGAAATATTGTTGCAAGAGTGGTAAGGTTATGGTTTGTTGAAGATTACACAAAAGGAAAATCTCCATTTTCCATGGAGATTGTTCTTCAAGACAAAGAGGTACTAGACCATACTATAAACATCCGTCATTTTTTTACTTTTCTTTACTTTTTTAGTTTCCATGTTATATTATAATGTGATATATGAAATTGTTTGTGCAGGGTGTCCTAATCCATGCGGCTGTTAGACGCACACTGATAAACAAATTTCAATCTGAAATCAAAGAGGATAAGGTTTACTCCATTCAGTCTTTTAGTGTTTCATGTAATGGTAGTTCTTATAGAACTACAAATCACGCCTATAAGATCAACTTCCAATTTAGAACCAAGGTCAATTTGGTAGAATCTACCTTAGTTCCCAAAATTAGTACTGCATACACCCCTTTTTCAACCATCAAAGCACCTGGTTTTGACACAGATTACTTAGTTAGTAAGTATATTAATTTTTTTTCTTTGCGTTTAAATTTTTATTCATGTTTTATTTTTTTTATTGTTTTATTTTTGTTTAGATGTCATTGGAATGTTTACTGGTGTTGGAACGGAGAGAGAGTTAGAGAAAGGTGGTAAGAAGACCAAGATGAATGTCGTTCTTATTGAATCTGATGGGTAAGAAGATTGTTCTTCTTTTATTTGATGTTTAACATTAGTCTTATCTAACGAAATTTTACATCATGCAATAGTTATCGACTGGAGTGTACTTTATTTGGTCAATATGTTGATATGTTAAATGCATTTCTTGCCTCTAGAGAGGATCAATATGTTGTCATTGCTTTACATTATTGCAAAGTGAAGATCTTCCAAGGTAACTAACTTTTTGACATTTTGTACAGCTGTAGTAAGTTTTTTAAAAAGTGTTTGACATCTTTATATATTTTATAGATAAAGTTTCTATTCAAAACTGTATGAACTGTATGAGGATAATTTTTAACTGTGATGGTGAAGATGCTACGAAGTTGAAAAAAATGTAAGTACATTAAGCATTTGTTTACATTTCAATTTTATCAATCAATTATTCGTAAAAATATATTTCAGGTTACATACATATAGTATTTATCTTTTGTTGTCTGTTGATTTGTAAACATTGTTATATGTTGCTAGCTTAATCTGAATGTGTTGATATTATTTTTTTTGTCAACTACACTATCATGCTAGCTACAATATGTTTTGTTGTTCTTTAGTTGTTCTAATTTTTAAAACATTCATTTCAAATTTTTGTTTATTTATTTATGAAGTATATTACTTATTGCTCAACTTCAATCCCTAATTATTTTTGCAGTGACAATTTGCTAGCAAAGTCTAACTGTGTTGATATTATTTTATATTGTCAACACCATAATCGTGCTAGCTATATGAAAGCAAGTTTATTGTATGTGTATTTTTTTTAAAAGATTTTTGTCTTTCAACATTTGTTTACATTTCAATCTTAGCAATCAATAATTCGTAAAAATATATTTCAGGTTACATACATGTACTATTATCTTTTGTTGTGTGAGTTGATATGTTGCTATTATTTTTTTTTTTGTCAACTACACTATCATGCTAGCTACATCAAAGAGATTAAGTTTTGATCTATCGTACATTTTTGTTGCACAACATATATAACTTATTTCACATTTTCAAAACCATGATAGCTATATATTGTAACTCATATAACTTATTCTTTTTATTAACATTGTAATAAAATGATAATTTTTTGAATTTATCTTTTAGTATTTAAAAATAATTTCCTGAATACAAATAAGTTTTGAATTCTAATTAACCAAAACAAAAACCGAAATTCAATGAAAATTTACACCATCAATTAATTTATTTCATGTTTTGAAAGGAATTTATTTGTAATAATTTTTTTTAATCAATTAAGACAAAAACTGACATTCATTTTCATTTATTGATTATTTTGTATTCCTGTTTGAACTTCTAATTTTTACTTTTATTTCCAATTTTGAATTTGAATTTTGATTCTTGAATTTTTAATTAACTAAGACAAAAGATGACATTCATTTACTTTTTATAATTATTTTTTTTTGTATAAATATTTTGTATTAGTCATTGAATTTCTAATTTGCATATTTATTTTTAATGATTTGTAATATTTGTAATTTAAAAAAAAATATTTTTCATTTTTAATAATCTGTAATATTTGTAATTTGTAATAAATATAATTTTTTTATTATTTTATGTGTTTAAATTTTTTGTATTAGTCTTTCAACTATTAATTTGAATTTTTATTTCTATTAATTTTTAATATTTGTAATCTTTTTATTTTTTAAAAAATTTACATTATATTATTTGATTATTTAATTTTTATAAATTTTTTATATTACTCTTTAAACTTCTAATTTGTATTTTTATTTTTAATTTCTAATTTTTAATAAACATTTAATTTGTATTTTTATTCTCAATTCTTAATTCTTAATTTTAAATTTTTGTAATATTTGTAGTTTGTAATAAATATATACGAAATCATTAAAGATATATATATATATATATATATATATATATATATATATATATATATATATATATTTTATATATTTTTTTATTGGTAAAGTAATTAGAATTTGAAACAGTGTTTTCATACGTATATAACTGTTGAGTATCCATCAAATTTTGTTTATTATCCATCAACGAAACAGAACGGTCACTTCCCTAAACCCTCCATGGATACCTCTGTCCCTGTGCCTGCCAGAATAACTTTAGGATGGTTCACTATAATGCATTTTGTTCATAATCAGGTATGTTTTCTTTACAAAAAGTTGAAATATTTGTTCTTTCTTCATTAATCTGTCTCTGTTAACTCAATATTTTTCGTTCACATGTACTGTAAATGTTCTTTCTTCCTTGAGCCATTCATTTTTGAAAACATTGTTCGAACCCTTATTTATTATTTTTCTTTACACAAAAATCAAAACTTTATTTTATAATGGTTTAAATCTATGGTTTTTCTTTTTGTTCTGCATTTTTCATCTATGTCTAATTGTTTCTTCTTTCATCAGACATGCATCTCTTACTTACTATGTTTTTTAATTTTAAAAATCTTATATTTCTTCAACAATCGTTTAAATATACGACATTTGGATCATTTCAATTTTTTTTTCTTCATTTGTTCTTCATCTCAATTTTTTTTTAGATCACACATTCATTCTTTTGTTCTTGGTTACAAATCTTTGTTTTCTTAAAAAAATGTTAACTTTCCAATAATAGTTTAAATGTACAAAATTTTGCTTCCGTAAGCAAAGATTTTTTTTTTACTTTGTTGTATATCTGACGTATTAATTTACTTTGCTTCCAATGTGAACTTTCTTCAATAATCCATAAAATCTTTTTGTTTACATCACACATGCATGCTTTTATTACTTTGGATTAAATCTTATTTATTCTCTGTCTTTCTTTCATGATCAATTTAATGTTTGCTTACATTCAGTTTATTACAGCCATTTTTTGAAATTTTATTGACCCTGTTTTTTGTTTGTTGACCACTGGAATTTTAGGAGTTCGGTCATGTTGATCGAATATTTCTTGCTATGTTTGCTCAAGAATTAGGACCGGTTTGGCAGTTGGAAGATATTAAAGGAAATCACCATCAATTAACTTTTAATATGGATGTCAATAATCCATTGTTGACTGATGGTTGGTCTAGCCTAAGAGTCTTTTATAAATTGCAACATATCCATCAAAGCTTGTTCAGATATATTGGCAACTCAACATTCCAAATTACTGTATTCTCCAGCATGACTGGAATATCAAATGCGACGAAATTTCTCACAAGCATACATCGATTGCGAATAAAACATCTTTTTAGAGTGAAATTGACAAAATCTCAAAGCCAAGCTAGCCATCTGGTGAACAATGTGCTTTTATATTGTTTTTTATATGCTATTGTGTTCATATAAGTTGTTATTTATTTAACTATTTATTTTTTTCAGGACCTACCAACTGACTTTGTAGCTTATGTTCGGAAACATAGATTCAAGAGGTTGGAATTGCAGGGATCGACCAACACATGCATTGTTCAGTGTAAGCTTTTGATGCGTAATTCACCTAAGAAGTCAACTAAGATTGGGAAGGGATGGAAGGACTTTTACATATCCAATCGGTTGAAAGAAGGGGATGTTATTGTGTTTGTAGCACACAACCAAATGAGAAAGAAGAAGATAAAAGTCTATGTCAAAAAAGAATTTAGCTTTTAATATTTTACTTTGTTTTTATTTACTTTAGATGGTATTTATGGTTTTGTTTTCACTTTCAAGCAAGTTTGCTTTTTTTTTTTGTTTGTAAGACTCTATCGATGGTAATTTTGTTTCTTCTAATAAGTAGAAGCCATATCTAAAAGTATTATCTATAAGTTAATTTTGGTCAACTTTAATATTTTACTTAATTTGATTTTACTTATTTTCATGTTTCAAATTATGTATTATAGTTATGTATTACTTTTATATATATTTCTTAAAATAACATCATTATCATTAGAACTAAGATTTATTTTAATATTTATTTTATACAAATAATATTTAATTGTGATAATAAAAATTATTAAAAAATTTAATTCTTTATAAAAACTTTTAACACAGGATTGAAGTTGTAAATATTGCTAACTTGGTAATTCTTTTAACTTTGTATTCTAATACTATCACAGAACATTATTTGTTTTATAAAAAGAATAGAATAAAAAAAAATTTATTTGTTACTCTCAAACACACGTGTATTAAAAGTTTTAGTCTATTTATGTTTTAAAAAGTTAAACAACACGTGTATTCATTTTTTATCAAAGAACAATTAAAAATACATTGGGCTGTCATTCTTTTTGTTTGACTTCATTTTTTAAAAATTATTTCCATTAGTTTCATGGTACACTAAATGTAGAAACAAATTTCTACTTTCATGGTTGACTATTATCAAGCATAGTACTTATGTGTTGGCCCAAAAAGGGATAATAGCACAAATGCAAATTCTGAACAAAAGCATATCAGTGTCTGCAAATCATGAATTTGGACATTGCATATCAAAAGGTACGCTTTCCCAAATATTGATCAAAAGGTACAGTTTCCATATTAATGACTTGGTTGTTTTTTTTATAAAAATATTGTACTTACATTATCTACCTTAGGAATATTCAGCGTGGAAAACTGACTATGTCCCTTTATATTCAACACATCCTCCAACAAAAATGAATTGTTAATCAAAATGTTTATTTTATTGAACTTCTCTTCAATGTATAAACAAACATAACAGCAAGTGTATGTATAAACTTCTGGAAACATAACAGCAAGTGTATGCATAACACCAAGTGTATGCATAAACAAACATAAACAAGTGACTGCAAATCTATCAACAAATGCAAGAAGAAAAAGGAAGAGCATTGTGTCACAAAAGATTTCAAATATGATGATGAAGTCCTCAGGTAAAATAAATTTACTTATCATTTCATTTGTTCTTAAAACTTCTTTCCAATAAATACATTTACTTATCTCCAATAGAATAACATAAACATTCATATGTACAATTACCAACACAGATTTTTATTTTGTTTTCTTCACTATAGATACCAATAAGGACAAATCCATTCACACTGAAGCATTTTCTTCTGGAAATACTACACCTTTTTCTCATTATATAGATTTTGGTAATGATTTTTTCATTGAATACAAACTGTTGTAATCACTGTCCATTCAGTGACACTGTAGAATTTTTTCATTGTTACTGAATACATCTCTTACAGATAAGTTGTGTTCTTAATATTTTTAAGGTATTCATATAAAAAAATGCAACAGATGCAATTACTTTAATAGACTAACACAACTTCTTCAATTACTTTATTACTTGGATTGCATACTTAGATTGCTTTTACTGCTAAAGTTTAACAGTTTGGATTACATTGTTTAACAATTTTATTTCAAATGAACTTTATCTATTATGCTCTCTTCTTATTTTTGAACCATTCTCCTAGTATGGAATGACAATATTACCCCAAATTCAACTATCAACAACTGCTTTACTGTTAGTGAAGATAGAAACCTGCATGATCAAGGAATTCAATCTTCAAATAGAAATCCATTGTTGGAGTTGACATATCGTGGTAAGTTTTTTCATTGAATTTAAATTTCATTGAAATTCCCAACAATGAAATTGAAATGTACAATATCTTTGTCAATTTATCCATACTGAATGGATATCCAATGGATACACAATGTCAAATTCATCTTTATATTAAATGTAATCTTTGTATTTTAAACTGGATACATTTTTATTTAATTTTGTTTAATTTCAATTTGCAGACATTGACCAACTTAATTATAAGAATGCACGAACAAGAAGGAAAGTTATTAGGAATCAGAAGATTGCAGAAAAAAGTAATATCATGCCTGATAAATCTAATATTATTTTATCTTTATTTCAATTCCTTTAATAGTTTTTCTATTACTAATATTTACTAACATTTCATGTAAAGAAATTCATGGTTCTACCTCCATTGGATCTGGAATGGTTTGTACTTCAATTGAAATCACCAATGGTCCAATTTTGTACAAAACCAACATTAACAACAAAGGTAACAATCCAACTTATGATCATGTCTCTGTTTCACAGTATTGAAATGTTAAATAAGAACAAATTCATAGAATATGCAAATAAGAACACAGTTAAAAACTAATATATCATCATTTTATATTTCATGTCTTTACTTGCATATATGGTTCAAAGTGACTATCATAATACACAACCACTATTGGATAAAATTACTAACAGGTTAGATCAAGAATTTGTTGGTAGCAGCTTCATTCCTGCTTCTGTGGATTCTTCTTCTTATTCTGAAGTTGTTAATCTTTTTTATGTTGAAGACAACTAAAGTCGTGGTAATTTGTACTATTAAAAAAATTAATTTGAATACTTTAATTACTTTTATTGTTACAAATTCATGTTGCTAATGTTTAAATCAATATTTAGACATATCTAAGCTGCCATCCTATACCAGTGCAAGACCAAGTAAATCATCTTAATATTTAGAAGCTGTAAAATTTTGCCAGCCTTCTCTTCAGGATGTTATTACACTTATTTCAAAGATATTGGATTTTGACAATAATTCTGATGAAGATGAGAATCATGGTAATCAATAATGGTTGATTATAACAAATAAATTAATATTTTATTTATTTTCCTTTATTAATAATTGTTTTTTTATTTTATTTCAGATTATCTAATTAGGCATTTCTCCTCTGATTTGTATTCAAGAGCTGAAATTCAAGGTTGAACACTACTTTTTAGCCAATTTATATTATTATATTGTACATATAAATATAAGTATCTTTTAATTAATAACATATTGTTTTTTATGTACTTAGCAAATGTTGATGTAGGGGACTGTTCCATTGAGTGTCCTTATTGTCAAGCTCAATTGTGGTACGAAGAAAGATCTGATAAATGCAAAAGATTAAAACAAGTTGATTTCTCTCTTTGTTGTCAAAAGGGAAAAGTCCAACTTCCATTGTTGAAGAAACCTCCTCAATTGCTTCAAAAGTTATTGAAAGGTGAAAGACACTACAAGCCAACATTTCTTACAGTACATAAGAAGTTACAACATGTTCTCATTTACATCAATTGGTGTGAAAATTCATTCCTCAATCAATGATGGATGTGGTCCTCCTCAGTTTATTCTTAGTGGTCAAAATTACCATCGCATTGGAAGTTTATTGCCCGATAAAGGATCAAGTCCAAAATTTGCACAACTATATATTTATGACACAGAAAATGAAACAACAAACAGAGTTAGTCACTTTGGGTATGCCTACATACTTTTTTTTATGAATCATTTTGTATATTATTTATCCTTTTGTAATTTTATAGGTCTAATATACAACAATCCATATTTGATAAATCATTGATAGAAGAGTTGAAAAACATGATTGACAAACACAATGTTCTTGCTCAATCATTCAAAAGAGTAAGAGATTTTATACATGATGATGACCGATCAGATTTTGGATTGAGGTTGTTTAGACATCGCTTTAAGGATCCTAGAGTATACAATACCTGAATAGCAGATGAAGTCGCAGCATTAATAGTTGGTGATTTGAGCACTTTAGATGTAGGAAGAAACATCATTGTCAAGAAAGTTTGTGGTCAGTTAAAGAGACTACATGAAACTCATACATGTGTCTTTCCTCTGCAATATCCTTTGATTTTTCCATATGGAGAGGATGGTTATCAAGAGGATATTCCATAGAGATTGTCAAAGATATGGTCAAAGTAGAAAGAGAATTCAGATTTCTTTACGAGAATTCATTGCTTTCAGAATACAAGATAGAAAGGTTGAATTTGGTAACGTTATACACTCACGTAGATTGTTTCAACAATTTTTAGTGGACACCTACACAATGATTGAAGCCCAAAGGTTGTCTTTTATAAGAAATAATCAAAAACTCATTCGTTGTGATATTCTAAATGGGTTACAAGAAGTTGTTAACAAAGGTGAAACTGATCCTTCTTCCATTGGAAAGCGTATAGTTTTGCCAGTTTCATTTACAAGTGGCATGAGTTACATGTTCAATAATTGCCAAGATGCTATGGCCATTTGTAAGAGGTATGGCTATCCAGATTTGTTTATAACAATCACATGTAATGTCAATTGGCCTGAAATTCTTGATTTTGTAAAATCAAGAGGTTTAACTACTTCAGATAGGCCAAACATTGTTTGTAAAGTTTTTAAAATGAAATTAGACCAAATGATGACAAATTTCAAGAAGAATAATTTCTTTGGCAAAGTCAATGCAGGTACACAAACTACATTTCCATCATTTTGATTTTTTACCGCCAATTGTTTTGTATAATAATTATCTTCAAATTATAGGTATGTATACAATTGAATTTCAAAAGAGAGGTCTACCACATGCTCATATATTGTTATGGTTGAGTGACTCAAACAAGTTAGAAAATGCAAAGCACATAGATGAAGTAATCTCTGCTGAACTTCCTCATCCAGATCTGTATCCAAAACTTTCAAAGGCTGTTAAAACATATATGATACATGGTCCGTGCAGAGCTGCTAGATTCAACTCACCATGCATGAAAGAAGGTCGGTGTTCTAAATTTTTTCCTAAAAAATTTAGACATAAAACTACAATTGATGAGGATGGATATCCTATATATAGGCGTAGAAATGATGGTTTATTTGTGTTGAAAAATGGACATAAATTAGATAATGGAAATGTTGTGCCTTATAGTCCTCTTCTCTTAATGCGATATCAAGCTCATGTTAATACAAAATATTGCAACAAATCACTCTCAATCAAGTATTTGTTCAAATATGTCAACAAAGGTCCTGATAGAGCCATAATGAAAATTACAGACAAAAAGAATGATTCTACAGAAATGTGTATTGTTGATGAGATTAAAAGATATTATGATTGTAGATATTTATCTCCATGTGAAGCAGTTTGGAGAATTTATGGATTTGATATCCATCATAGATGGCCTGCTGTTCAGCGTTTAACTTTTCACCTACAAGATCAACAAACAATTTTGTTTAAAGATGATGATAAAATTGATGATGTATTGGAGAGGAATGACAACATCAATACCATGTTTCTAGTTTGGTTTGAAGCCAAAGGCAATGGAAACCAAGAAAGTAGGGTTACAGTATTGGAAGACTAACATATGTTCCTCCAGGATCGGGTGAATGCTATTACATGAGAATCTTACTGATAAAACAAAAAGGTTGTATTAATCATGATAGTATAAAGACAATTAATGGTAAAACATTCTCTACATACCAAGAGGCTTGCCAAGAATTGAGATTATTGGCAGATGACAGAATTCATTGATGCTATTAAAGAGGCTAGCCATCTTGCATCTGGAAATCAACTTAGAAGGTTATTTGTTTCTTTGTTAATCATGAATACAATGTCAAAGCTAAAAGTTGTTTGGGATGCAACTTGGAATTTATTGGCAGATGGTATCCTATATCAAAAAAGGAAACACTTGAACATACCAGGTACTAAATATAAATAATCTCCATTCTTTATTCCATATTTTTTTATTCACGACATGTTTTTTTTGTAGGTTTTCAAATGGAAGAACAAGATTTACACAATCTGTGTCACCTAGAAGTAGAAGAACTTCTAAATTCCAATGGGCGATCTTTAACAGATTATAGTTCCCTTCCTCAACCTGATCTTTCTAATTCATTCAAATTTAATAACAGGTTCATTATTGATGAACTGAATTATGATAAAGAAGAAATGGAGAAGCTACATCACTCTCTATTGTAGTCAATCACTAATGAGCAACTACATGTTTATAACAGAATTATGACAACAGTGAATTCAGATGTAGGAAATTTCTTTTTCTTATATGGTTATGATGGGACTGGAAAAACATATTTGTGGAAACTTTTGTCAACTGGTATTAGAGCAAAGGTAATGATTGCGCTTAATGTAGCTTCAAGCGGCATTGCATCTTTATTGCTTCCTGGAGGTAAAACTGCTCATTCTACTTTTTACATACCACTAGCAATCAATGATGAATCAACGTGCAACATCAATCAAGGAAGTCTTCGTGCTATACTATTGATGGAAATAAAACTTATCATATGGGATGAAGCTTCTGTGATGAATAAGTTATGTTTCCAAGCTTTTGATAGAACATTGAGAGACATTATGAGAGCTAGAAATGAAGAGAATGCTGACAAACCATTTGGTGGAAAGGCTATTGTCTTGGGCGGTGATTTTAGACAAATCTTGCTAGTAGTAAGGAAGGGATCAAGGTATGATATTGTGAACTCATCAATTAACTACTCTAATTTGTGACAATATTGCACAATTCTTAAGCTATCACAAAACATGAGGCTAAAAAGTGTTGTTTCAAATGAAAGTGCAATAGATATAAGAGAATTTGCTGATTGGATTCTTAAAATTGAAGATGTAAATATGAATTTGAATCAAAGTGGTGAAGCCAACATTTCAATACCAACAAATCTTCTAATTCAAGAAAGTGAAACACCTTTACTTTCTTTAGTGAAATTTGTTTATGGTGGTCTAATTGAAAATATCATGACTCATGGCTTCTTTGATGATAACGCTATACTTTGCCCTATAATTGATAGTGTTGAACAAGTAAATGACTTCATTTTATCTTTGATTCCTGGTGAAAAACAAATTTATTTAAGTTTAGACACTCCTTGCCAATTTGATGATGATCAAGAAATTCAAGGTGAGTGGTTTACTCAAGAGTTTCTAAATGATATCAAATGTTCAGGAATTCCAAATCATATGATTAAATTGACAGTTGGCGTACCAATTATGCTTTTAAGAAACATTGATCAAGCAAATGGTCTTTGCAATGGTACTAGGTTGCAAGTTAATGATTTGGGAAAGAATGTTATCTCTGCTACTGTCATAACAGGCAAAAATGTTGGTGACAAAATTTTCATTCCAAGAATGAACTTGACACCTTCTAATTCCAGCACCCCGTTTAAATTTCAAAGGAGGCAATTTCCAATATCCTTACGCTTTGCAATGACAATAAACAAAAGTCAAGGACAAACTCTTTCTAAAGTTGGACTTTAACTTCCTCGCCCAGCTTTTACTCATGGACAATTGTATATAGCAATTTCTAGAGTCACAACAAAGAAAGGACTCAAAATTTTAATTCTGGATGAAGATGGAAAAGTAAGCAATACAACTACCAATGTGGTTTACAAAGAAATATTTGAAAATTTTTGATAAGAGGTATACAACTTACTTAACAACATTATTATAATTTGTCAATTATTGTATCTTTAATTGTAATTCCTTTCTTTTGTTGCAGATTATAATATGCCATAGTGTATAGTATACACTTCCAAGATTTTTTTGATAGCTGCAGCCATATTGAAAAGTACATGGTCATTGATACATGTTTGAATTGCATTATTTGTTGTCCACTCATGGATTGATATTTTGAACACCATGGTTGCTGCAGTACAGATATTATAACTGTTATAAAGATTTTCAATTGTTGTTATTTTAATTTTTGTTTGTGGCTTTAATGTATTGTGAAGAAAAAATATCTACCTACATCTTCTTATTCGTTACTGCAGTACATGTGGTTTTACTGTTATAACTCTTTTATGTATAACGAATATAAAATTTAATATGTTATAGTTATTTGTAAATGCTTTATTTTTCAGTTTCTTTATATATTAAAGTATCTGCAAAAAACACATACAACATATATTTCAGTTACTTTACAATTACAGCCATTGTTTGCACGTGAAACTGAATTTGTGCTGCCACTTTCAAGAAAGATTCCTTTTCCATGTGATAATCTTTGCTCTTCCATTCCCAACTTCACCTTTACCATTCCATCCACAATTTTCACTTACCCATATATTTCAACCTTGACTTTGTTCTGCAGTTAGAGGAATGGAGATAGAGCAAACCAGTACAAATGGAGCAAACAACATAACAATTCTTTGGAACTTCAACACAATCTACATATGCTCTCAGGTATGTTGCAAATTTAACCACAGAAATACATGTTTGGAAAGCATTGATATTTGTTGTTGTATGTGTTTTCTAATGTCAACTGTATCATCCTGATTCGTACTGTATCAACCACATTAAGATGTTCAGATTTTTCCCATATATATATATATATATATATATATATATATATATATATATATATATATATATATATATTTTTATATTTATTTTTTTATTTTTTTTTTTTTATATATATATATATATATATATATATATATATATATATATATATATATATATATATATGTTTGTATTTATGTTTTCATTTCGTTGTAGAGATAAATTTGTTCCTGTTTTTACTGTGTTTATTAATTTGTAGCCATTTGGATTTGTCGATCGACATTTCGCTGCTGCTTATGAACATGAATTAGGTCCACAGTGGCACTTGGTAGATGTAAATGGTAAGAGCACGACAATTACCTACAACATGGATTCAAATAACCCAAAAATCACAGAAGGTTGGAGTAATGTGAGAGATTTTTATGACATCAAAAGTGACTCTCACATGCAGTTTCAGTATTTGGGAAATTCTTTATTTTACGTAATCGTGTTTCAAGGTGGTTGTACACCAAGGAGTTTGTCAACATTTATGTGTCGTATCAGTCATCAAGAAACAAGATCTATATTTTCAGTCAAATTCACAAAGTATCAAAGCAAAGCAAGCCACTTGGTGTATGCCTTATGAATTCTTTTTATCATTTCAAGTATTATTTAATATCAATTTACATATAATTAAATGAAAATAATTAATGCACTAACAATAACATTTGAATCATATAGGACTTGCCATCAAAGTTTGCCAACTTCATTCAGGACGAGAATGTACAAGATGTGTTTCTTTTAGGGCCTAAAACTATAGTCAATTGCAAAATCCTAATATCGAATAAGAATAGAAGTTCAACAAAGATAGGTCAAGGTTAGAGGTTATTTTGTTCTGAAAATGACTTAAAAGAAGGTGATATTATTGTCTTTCAAGCAAACAATGATTTTATCGAACCAAATATTGAAGTGTTTGTTAATGGTTGTTGTTGTGATTAGATTAAGCATATTTCTATAATGTTGTTGTTCAAAATGGTGTATTTCATGACTTATGTTTATTATAATGTCAATAATATCATTATATAAGTTTAACATTTTATATATTTATATTTCATTCAATTCTTAAAACATTTTGTTACACATTTATAATTTATAATCAATAATAAAAAAATTGCACGGGTCAAAAAACTAGTTAAGATTAAAAGACAAGTCAATACATGGGCCATAGCCCTAAGAGAAAGCCTAGTTAGATGGAATCCAGCCCAAATAGGCTACGCAACGGAGTCACCATTTCCCTGTTGGCTACGAGGAGTTCTCGCATCTGCTCACATCAATAAATTGATGATCATCGCAAAAAGAGAAAACCACACACATAACAATCAAACAGGCAAAAGGATAAGTTAGAGCATAAAATGATTTATCATACAGTTACATACAATTTCATAGTCCAAGGTACATATGTCAACCAATCATGTTATGACTTACAAACAATACACTAAGACTCAAGACACGACTCATCCGGATACATATAATTAGTCAGATTTAGCGGATGCTTGCACTTGTGGTGGTCTTTACTGCTCTACTGAGCTAATTGTTCCAGTGTTACATCCCTCACACACAAGGTTAGCCCTTAAAGTGTTTCAGGCTCCTGCTACTCTTACCACTTGAGTCAGTACACTCTATGTGAGACTAACTAACTCATTAGAGTGTCAGGATGTAATCCTTACCTTGAATCCTTACTAAATTATATAAATGAGGCACCACCATGAAATCCCACTAACAGGGGTCATGGAATTACATCTTGACCAACTGAGGCACCACCATGAGATCTCACCTAGAGATTCATGGAATTACGCCCTAACCAATGAGGCACCACCACGAAACTATCGTGGAATTACGTCCTAACCACATACAAATCATGTTTCACCAACCAAGTATGTACTTGTCATGCATACCAATCTCATGCCAACATTTACAACCAACCTTCATTCATATTCCATACCAAAATCATACCAAACTCATCATATCCAGCCCATGAACCATTCCATACATGCACATCACTCATTTCATGCTTTTAACATATTAATTCACCCAAACATGTTGCAAACATACAAGGACAAAGAAGGAACAAAACCTGGGTACACTTTCGCCCAGTTCTCGCTCAGGTTGAAAGGCCTCGCTCAGGCGAGAGGGGTTTCTCGCTCAGGCGAGCTCCTTTCGCCTAGGCGAGAGCTCAAAAAGGGAACAGTGGCACTATCGCGTTCTCTCGCTTAGGCGAGACCTCCTCGCTTGAGCGAGATGACTTCTCGCTCAAGACTAGAGCTCGTCGCTTGATCGATAGCTCGCGCAACACCAAGAAGGGTTTCCTGATACTCTCGCTTAGGCGAGAACCACTCGCTTGGGCGAGATTATCAGATTTACTCCATTGTTCACGCATGCCAATGTACAGATTCGTCCAGAACAATCGCACAACACATATTCATCTCATTCCAAACATCATTTAATCATCACAGGCACAAAATAGAGTTGAAAGACCAATAATGTATAATGAAACTTGAAAACATTAAGAGTCCTAGCTTTCCTTACCTGGAAAGAGCTAGTACGAGGCTTCGACACCAAACAGTGGTGTACAACAGCTCTAGGAACGAACTAAGAAGCTAGAAAAATTATAGGAACAGTAGGAAACAGAGTTACTAAGAGGAACCTTAGCTGGAACCAAGACAATAGTGCTAGAAATAGACAAGTACAGGATGAGGGACAACTTACGTGGAGGGAAAACGAAGTTGAACAAGCCTGAAGATGACAGGGTCCAAACCCTAATAGAGAGTTACAACTGCTTTAGGAGGGAATGAGGGAGACTGATTTCTGAAAGTGGGAAGAATGAGTGGGATTAGGGCAGTTTAGGGTTCTTGGTTCCCTTTAGGTCAGCCCTAGGCCTAACTGACTTGGATAGCCCTTAAACATTAGGACTAAAATATAACTAGGCCTTACATAATATAATATAATTAAGACTTATATAATCATATTAAGACTTGCTTGTTATTGTAAATAAATAATACATTTTAAATAAAATAAAATAAAATATATTTTATTTATTATATTTTATTTTTAAATAATTATCATTATTTTTGGTAGTAACTAATGTATAACGTATTTAAATTGTATTATAAATATATTAAATACTAGTAAGTACACCATTTATTGTGAAATAAAATACTGTACATTTCTATTTTTATGAATTAAATGTATTTTTATAAAGTATCATTTTATTTAAATATAAAAAATCATTACAAATAGTAAAAAGAAGTATCATGGAAAAAGTCCAATATAAAATTGTGAAACAAGTAATGCACCTAATCCATCATTTTAAGTCAACACCATACTATTGCGTGAAAATTACATTTATTTCTCCACTTTCCGTTGGTGTCATTGATTGGTACAACTTTAACCCATTACAAAACCATTACAAACAGATTTCACTTGATCAAATTTCTTTCTATGGAGCCATTCACGTTGGATTTGAATTCTTTCAAACCTAATACTCATTTGAATTTATTATAAAATAAAAGCTTATTTATGTAAATTATTATTTTCATCATTTATTAGTTTTATCTTATCTTTTATTTTTTTCAGAACTAAAATAGTTTTATTTTATTTTATTTTATGCAAATAAAATTATTCACATCCTTTTCATTCAATATGTCATTGAAAATATTAATATATTTCTGGACCGTCCTTCAACTAACCATGTTTCCTTTCTTTTATAGTTTGATATTTTTGTTAAACTAGATTTCATTGTCAAACATTACAAAGGAAAAATAGAATAATACTATATTTCTAGCAAATGTACAAATTTGCTATTCTATGTTTTCAAGAATACATCACACACTAAATGTTAAATGTTAATAGCCACCACCTTTTAACTTTTCTTCACTAACGTGAACTCTTAATAAATAAATTAATTATGTTTTTATTGGAGTCCTTAACGCCACCCCTATAAAACTAGGCACACCATGATGCCAATAGAAAACAGTTGAAAAATCTAACAGATGAAGTAGAGTAATAAGCAGAAAACAATACATGGGCCATAGCCCTAAAGAAAAGCCCATCAAGAAAAAGGTCCAGTCTACGCGGACTATGCAGCGGAACTATCACCTCCCTGTTGTCCACGGGTGTTCCTCGCATCTGCTCACACCAACAAGTTGATGATCATCGCAAAAGAGAGTACCACACAGCATAACACACAACAACGAAAATAGAGTAAGCTAGAGCACAAGAAGATTTCATCCATACAATCAAATATATATATTCACAATCTCATATACACATATCAACTAAACATGTTATGACTTTCCAAACAATACACTAAGACACGACTCGACTCATCCGGATACATGTAACCTGGTCAGATTCAGCGGATGCTTGCACTTGTGGTGGATACCTTTGCTCACCCCCGAGCTATGTGTTACAAGTGTTACAATGAATCAATTTCCCTCACCACAAGGTTAGCCTTTAATGAATTTCAGGCCTCCTGCTACTCTCACCACAGGAGTCAGTCCGCTCTAGGTGAGACTAAGTGACTCCTTAGAGTGTCAGGATGCAACCTTACCTTGAATCCTTACCTAGTTATACAGATGGGGCACCACCATGGACACCCACTAACAGGGGCCATGGAATTACATCCCGACCACTGAAGCGCGACCCTAAAAGTCTCACCTAGAGACTCCAAGGAATTATGCACTGATACTGACTAAACATGCTCAACCAATCAAGAAAGATTCATCATACAAATCACACATGCATATTGCATATTAGTTCTTCATAATCCATCTCTTTCATTTTTCCAATGAATCCATACCAGCTCATCATTCTCAACCAACATAGTGAAATACCATCTCATGCCAATGCCGTGTCAATTTAATACCAACCACCTCATTCATTCCTCATGCGAAGGTTCACGCCCAAAACCATCATTTACAATTCATGAATCACATCACTCATGCATATTTATTTGTCTATTGCATTTAACACAATAATCAACATCCAAGCAAGCATAAACCATTTCAGAATCTTAGAAGCAACCACACAAGTCACACTGTCTCGTCCAGCTCCTCGCTCAGACTGAAGGGTCTCGCTCAGGCAAGAGGCTCTCGCTCAGGCAAGAGGCTCTCGCTCAGGCGAGCTCTCTTCGCCTAAGCGAGGGCTCGAAAAAGGAAATAGGAGCTCACGCGGGATCTCGCTTAGGCGAGACCCCTCTCGCTTGGGCGAGACGTTCGCTCGCTCAAAAGTTGAGTTGGTCGCCTAAGCGAACATTCGCGTAAAAAGATTTGGGCGAGTCTCTGTCCATCTCGCCTAGGCGAGACTGGCTCACTTGGGCAAGATTATCAGGTCTCGCCACTATTTTCCTGCAATAGCACCCACACCAGTCCAAAACAACATACTTAAACGTTCACAGCAAACATAACATCACACCAACCACATGACCTCGAAATAACAGCCAACCAACATGGAAAAACAGAATATATGAGTAAGCCATAGCTTCCTTACCTGGAAATGACTAGCACAAGTCCTTGACCCCAAACAACAGAACGCGGTAACTCGAGGGACAACGCAAGGAGCTGGAAAAATAGAACCCACAGCAGAAATATGAGTTACCTAGAGTAACGGTGGTGGAAATATAGACACAGAAGAGGGATCACTTACGTAGAGAGAAGGAACTAGTTTGAACTTGCGTGCTCACGGTGGTGCCAAACCCTAGCAGAGATAGGAGGACGACTGCGGCTCTTAGGACCAAGAACAGTTTCTGAAAATGAGAATGAGTGTTAGGGTTAGGACAGACTTAGGGGTTTTATCTGTTGGGCCGGCCTTAGGCCCACTTACAAGGGCAGCCCTTTAAATTAGGGCAGAGTGAACTACAAAATTTTTCTGGCCTTCCTTCAACTAACCATGTTTCCTTTCTTTAATAGTTTGATATTTTTGTTAAACTAGATTTCATTGTCAAACATTACAAAGGAAAAATAGAATAATACTATATTTCTAACAAATGTACAAAGATGTTTTCAAGAATACATCACACACTAAATGTTAATAGCCACCACCTTTTAACTTTTCTTCACTAACGTGAACTCTTAATAAATAAATTAATTATGTTTTTATCCTACATATAATAATAATAATAGTGTTTTTTTAATCGAGAAATAATAATAGTTTAGAACATATAACACTACAAGAAAAATTATTTTTAACAAGGGTTATTTTTGGCATTTCCGGGGTTTTAACCCCCGCTAAAGGCGTTACCCACGGTTTGCTTTTTCCCTAGAAAAACCAGCGTCGTTAACATATTACCGACGGTTTTGACTAACCCGTGGTAAAGCAACACTTACCGACAATTCTGGAACCCTTGGTATTTACCGACGGTTCTGGAACCTCTGGTATTTACCGACAGTTTTGGAACCCCCTGATATTTACCGACGTTTTGAAACCCCTGGTATTTACCGAAGGTTCTGGAACCCTTGGTATTTACCAGGTCTGAAAACCCTGGTATTTACCAATGGTTCTGAAATCCCTGATATTTACTGACCGTTCTAGAATCCTGTACAACGGTATTGAAATTTCCTTTTTAGTTTTTTACCCCTGCAATGCAATTCATTATTTGTTGATGTTTTTACTTATTTTTCAAATTCCCTTAATTTTATCATTTTCATCCTTCCAGCCATAAAATTTGCAAATTTGCGATTCTGTTTGCTGAAACTTTTATCCTTGCTAGCTCCCTCTCTAATTTCCTCTTCTCTTCCTAATTGTAGAATACAAATATAATTTTTTTATGCAAAAGTTTAGCATTTCTATAACATTTAATGGTGTGATAACTTTAGTATTCTTAAGATTAAAATTCTGATTATTATATATAAAGTTATATTCCATAGAAGAAAATCGGAGATATAACAATATCACGTTTTTTCGCTACTATATATGAAGACATTAATGAGTGCGTTACACATCACACTTTGACTTCCTTAATAAAACCTAGCTGCAACATTTTCAATTAAATTAATATGTTTATATATTATATTAACCTTCCAAATTGCAAATTGTAATTAGGATACGAATTATGAGATCACACTTTAAACCTTAATATAATGCTTAGTTACAGAAATAATATCCATTCAATTAGAAAAATATTTTTTGCTTTACTTTTTTCACTTGTAAAGGTTTCTTCTAGATGGCATCAATTGCCTCATTTCTAGTTTATGTTTGGAAATCATAGACTTTCCTGAATTATTTATAAAATTCATGCTACAAGTCAGAGAGTATTGGGACCAAATGTCACACATCACACATAAAAAATTTTAGTAGTGTTCTAGAGTAATACAAATGCCACTTTACAGATCAAATTGTATATTAACTAAAAAATAAAAGATGATTTTTAAGTGTATGAAGTTTATACCTGGATACAGTGGATCCAAAATGGAATAATAACTATAATCTAGTAAAATTCCTTATAGACATCACTTTGAAGGCATTCGTTTGACCTGGTCTTGAAGTTTCCTCAAAAATAATAGCAGACATAGAACTCAAAACTTCTATAGGCTTGCACCTGATGAGCCAAAAGAAGAGAAGCATTGTCTTAATAGAAAATCTATAACAAATTGACCACTTAATATTCTATTAGTAGAGGATCAAAATATGATGAATGATAACAAAAAGATCTTGTGGTTATTCTCTTAAGAATTTTTATTTGCTAGAAGGAGATTTGAGGTAAGCAAAAAAGCATGTTTAAGCAGACGCTACGCAAATTCGACCTCAAACAAATGAGATTATACATAATGAGTCAAAGTAGTTATCAATGTTAAGATGGATGTTTACTTACAGTCTCGTCACTTTTGTCTGTCAGTCTCAAATATTGCAAAGTGACATGATCCAAAGGAAAGAAGCCCATCGTTGCACCATACTCGGGACGTGTTTAATGATAATCAGGTAAGTGTTGGCTCCGGAAGGCACTCGTTTGGGCTTGGGGTTGCCATGTTGGAAGTTGGAAAGGCATTCTCCACTAGATTTGGGCTTCGTGACTTGGAGTTGTTCCAGTTCAAGATAAATCCTCTTGCTTTTGTGCCTATTCTGTTGGTTTCTGTTATTCTACTTCTTTGTGCTTTATCATGTATTGGCAACTGGATGCCAAGGTTTGCCCGGAGGCAATATCTTCCCATTTCCAGGCTTAACAGTGTTTCTGCGACTTTTGTTCTTAACATGTAATCTCCTTTTCGGTTCCAGCATTGGAGTCTAGTGAACTCTGGTAAACTATTTATTTATGCAAATGACGCAGACTGCAAACAAACCAGAACCTGCTGCTCATCCTTCTTCCTTGAACTGGTCTTACTACCTGCTCATCCTCAATCTCTCTCCACATTTGCAAGACCGAAGATGACCGGGTGCCTCCCCTCCCTCCATCTCCTTCCCTCCCAGATGACCGAGAAAGGGATTCCCTCAGGAAAGTAGATTCGAGCGTAGTGACAGTATGCACACCCGCAATAGCCATTTCTAATTTAGTTTCATAACAAGAACACAAATCTTTTCGATCCATCTAACTCAAATGCACTAAAACTTGCATATCAGGTGGAGAAATCAAAGTTACTGAGAAACAGGCCTTACATTTCCATGGATTTGTATCACTTTTTCCATTATCATTCCTCTTCCTGATATCATCATCGTCGTCGTCAGTATTAGTCTAGTCAAGAAAAATAACTCAAACTCTGAATTTCGAAAAATTTTCAAATGAAAGGAATTACTGCTTACTCAAACTTACCTTAGCCTGCCAAAATCAAATATAATAATAATAATTAAGGAATACCAAATCATCAAATTCTTATTCTGTAAAAAAAATAGTGCTTATAAAAAATAAAAATAAAAACTCTAAAAAATAACTTGTCAATAACAAAAATAATCAACATGATTTTGAGAGTTTTCATACTGGCTATAATGCTAAGCTAATATTCTCAAAGAATGAGAATCTCAAATTTTCCATGAAAGCAAAACACAGTCGCAGATCATTCAATTTTTCAATAGTAAGCAAAGAAAAAGCGTGAGAGGAATGTTATTCCACATAGAAACTGAGTGTAAAATATTTGAGTATTGAAAAAAAAATCACCACTGAAGCGCGAGACTGAGCATGAAACATGGAAAAGGAACGTACCCAAGAAGTTCCGCCTTCGATTTTGAAGTAAAGAAAAAGTAACCTAATCTAAAAAAAACATCAGAGAGAGAGAATGAAATATCAAAGACACAGAACCTGCTGCAAACAAACCAGAACCATTGAAACTTACAATCGCACAACGCAAAACAGATTTCGATCAAAGAGGGAAAGTGAAAAATTAACATGAAAGTGAAAAAAAATTGAAAGCAATTACCAGATTTGCGATCGATTGATGAAGATTCGAAAAGAGAAATGAAAGCAAACAAAATTGGAAGCTCAGATTGAGCGATTGAGAGAATGTGAAATTTGAAGCAAACAAAAGCTTTTTTAATGAGATTGAAAGAGGGCAAACGAACTTTATTTACCTGAGAATGAGAGATGCCAATGAAGGAGAGATCAAGTCGAGAATGAAGACTGTTTAGGCTACCAGCAAGAGAGCAATGAAAGAAAATGTTCTATAAGTGAGAAAAGAGGAACAGTGAAAAAGTGAAAAATGAAATTTGCACGCGGTTCATTTTAAAAAATCTCTGACACGTAAAAATCTCTGACACGTAACAAGGGTTTAAAAAACCTCCACTAGTGTATGGATTACCGAGGTTATTATAACCTCTCCTAATAAATCCCTTTTATAATTCAGAATTTTTGTAGTGTAAAATAGTAACTTTATAATATTATCATTTATATAACTAACTTTAACTACAATTTGTCTTAGTAATGAATGTTAATAAAATATTGAAAAATTTTAGAACATATAATTTTTTTTTTCATTGAGCGAATTAAACACAAACATATATGGAAGAAATAATGACTTGAAAAGGTCGTGATTTTATAAAAAAATATTAAAATTTAAGTGAATGGAAAGTGAAACATTATGTAATCCTTCATAATGGAATGATATGAAGGAAAAAATGAAGATAACGAAGAAACCATAATTTACTTTTAAAAAATAATTTACAATCGACACTTTATTTTTTAGAATATCTCACACATATTGTGTAGTTATTATATATAAATATTTTTTCTCTTATTTAAATTTGGTTTGTTGAGAAATAAAAGCATTATATTGGTTCATTTATTTTTTTATTTGTGAATCAGTTCAAACTTTACATCACATACATTAGACAATAGAGTCATCATATTCTTGTCCCCTTATGTGGATCTGCCACCTATTTTGGTATTAATTGTGTGAGGATTTGGAAAATGATATTTTAGAATGGATAGTGGTTTATGAATAGTAAGACTTACTTATTAATATTAAAAGGATTTATATAAATATGAAGTTTTATAAATGAGCTTTATTATTTTAAAACACACAATCTCTTTAGAAACTACTTTTCTAGAGTTCTTTGACTTCTTTTTAGGATTTTTCACCCTTCGTTCGTTTGATTGAAATTTTGAGACCATAGGAGTGATCTTTGTGGCGAGTTCCTCAATTTGGACATATCAGTTTCTTTGATAGAGTAAGTCATTATTTTCGCCATTTTCATATGACCAATCTATTTTTGTCGTGCATGTGGGCTTTTCTTAGTTACATGAGCTATTTGAATGATCAATATGAGTCTTTGTTGATCAATGATCATAATAGTATGTATTGATCTTTCTTGTGATGTTTCTATGTGTAGATAGAGCATCTTAGGGAGCTAGTGGTGTTTTAAGAATCTAGAGTTGTTTGAGGTGCTTTCACATGTGAGGGAAGCTAAATTTGCAATCTTTATATTTTGTTTTATATCAGACAATCACAATCAACAATAATTCATAGCTCATGCTTCAACCACATACAAATTGTAAAAGTTACAAAGATTGCAAATCAACCCAAGTTCTCTCCTCCACATTGTTGATTAAGAATCCACCAAAGGCCCACGCACACCCAAAGTCTCTCTTTGCTTAAACGCCTCTTGTTGAAGGGCTTTAGGGTTTGTCTCCTAAAGAGGGTCGCTAAAACGTTAGGATTCCTTTGCCACATGCGTTCTCTTCATCTTTGTTAGGGGTTCCACCCTTTGATTAGCTAGGGCTTTGTTCACGTTTCTTTTCCTTTGTTTGTACACCCTTTCCATTAGGGTTTCATGGTTTCCTTTTCTTTTATAAAAGGCAGATTGATGAATTGTAATCGTTAGCTTGATGAATATATGAGAGTGGTTATTATCCTTCATTTTTCGTCTAGCTCATCTTCTAGAGAGGTATTTGCCTCCTTAGGGTTTACAAACTAGTGAGATTCCGAGAGGTTCCTCCGTTGGAATGAGAGAGAGTTTCTAAGTCTTCCGTTGCGAGATTCATTGATCTTCACTGATAGATTGATGATTTGGAGCTTCACGAAGGTTTTCCACTGATTGGATCGTCATTCTGATGAATCTATGTGAAGTCAACGTCATTAGCACCAGTCTTATTTTATGACAGAATGGTGGTTTTGTACCGTTGAGCACTAGTCTTATTTAGTCACAAAGCATTGAGCAGTGGTTTGTACTAATGAGCACCAAACAGTGTAGTGTCTTTGGTTGTTGTGAAATCCTGATTTTTTATAGTTTAACTGGTTTTGGTGGTTCAAATGTTTGATATTATTGTTGTTTATTATTAGAACATTATTACTTATATGTCTATATATTAGAACATTACACTAGATAATTTACAACAACCTTATATATTTTACAATATTTTCCATATCCTATATTTTACATTCTACATTTTTTCTTTACTAGGAAAAGAAATAATGTTGTTTATTTACAACTCCCTTCTTTATCTACTAATACTTTTACTATTTTTCAAGTGGTTGATGGAAAAAGGTTAATGAGAGGATTGAAGTGGATAGTTGGCGGCATGTAAAAAGATACCCACATTGGTCATTTCAAATAGATCAGAGCATCTAGGGTAGTCACAAATGCACGTGTCGAGAAAGCTATCCCGTGAAAAGTTATTAAATTATCAACCACGTTAATTTGCTTGTTGCAGGAAAAGTAGCGATAATTTCTATTGTGAAAGTATTTGGAGCATTTGGTGCCACTACACCATTTTTTGTCTTAAGCAACACGAACTTGCCAACACATAAAAAAGTGTTGCTTAAATATATAAAAGACAACAATTTTATTCATGTAGTTTAAAATTTACTAAAGACCACACTTTTCTGTAGACGTTGTTTAAAATTTACTAAAGACCACACTTTTTTTGTAAATGTAGTATAAAAATTACTAAAGACCACACTTTTTTGTAAATATAGTATATAAATTATCAAAGACCACACTTCATAAAATGTTGACTACTTATATCTCACTTTTTAAAATGTTATCTTCAATGTGTGGTCAAAACCATAAGTGTGGCCTTAAATTAACAAATAACCTTAGACAAAAAATCCTAAATCTTTTTACACATAATATTGGTTTTTGTTAAATAGTCCAATGCAATAAATATATCAAAAACTTATTTTCATGAAAAAAAAATCTTATTTTACTTTTTTTATTAATAAACTAATTTAAATATCATAAATATTATAATATTTTTTTAAATATTACCATAAATCATTACACTTTTTTTCTACTTTTAGTAACACTTTTTATTATAATTATTGAAAATGTTATTATAGATCAATTTGATAAATTATAATAACATTTTTTAAATAAATGTTTTTATAAATTATATTAAATTATATTTGAAATAAATATTATTATAAGTTATTAACTTATATTAATAGTTATATATGAAAATTTCCCAACAATTTTTATATGAAAAATCATTTGTCAAAATATAAGTAGAAAATAAATATCATAAAAAATATATAAAAAACGTAAATCAAGTTAAATTCTGATTCGTATAATTTTACATGAAATAAACCTTTACTCCTAAATAAAAAACTAAGCATTAGTTCTACACACCACCCCTCTCTTCACTCTCTTTTTCTTTTTCCATTTCTAACATTCTCTCCTTTGTCACAACCCTCCTTAAAATCCCTTTCCTCGTCGACTTCGCCACCGCGTTCGTCAAACCAGAAACCAAAGACCTCAAGAAGTTCATCAATTTGAGGGTTCCTAGTGGATTCACCATGCAGACAATCATAAGAACCAGTCGCCATAAAAGCGTCATCGCTCGCGTCATTCTCCAAGAAGGAACATGCAAATTTATCAATAATTATCGCAAGGCCAAGGTCTCGCCCCCTATCTTCCTACTTTCTTTCTATGTTTCTTTCCAACTCTCACCCTACTTTATCAATTTCGTTGATTTTGTCATTAATTGGAATTTTGAGTTGTGGTTTGTAATTTTCAAGAATGTGAATTATTCCTGCAAAGAACAAATAAGATAAGTTAGGCACAAGCGTCACCTTACCATGTAGTCCGCTATCTCTTCGGTTGGCCTCTTTCTGGTCGATACATGTCAGCTTGAACCCAGGAGGGGTTACCTGCAGAAGAGTCTCTAAAGCTCAAGTAAGTCAAAGCTCTCAGAGAGTCAAATCAGTGATTAATGAATGCGTACCTTTAATTGCTGGGGTCCACGTGTATTTATAGAGCATTTAATGATGTCTGACCATTTCATGGGCTGGGCCTTGACTTGGGCTCTAGCTTGGGCTATGAGTGGGCCTGGGCCCTAACCCAGACCCTTAAGGTTTATTGAACGCAGGGGCTTCTATCATACTGAGTCCATTGGAGTGGTCGGCCTAGGCTCTAATCTTACCGAATATGCTGGAGTAGTCGGTCTGGGCTGGCTACTTGTCTTGATGGCTTATGTTGGTGATATGAGATGCAGGTTGTTCCTTTAGATGTTTAGTTTAGGTTAAAACCGGTACAAGTTTAGGCTAACTCGGCCTATGCTGGAAACTTGGCTGCCTTAATATACACATTGTTTACTTCAAGGTCGTTGTCAAGGAAGGAGGAAACGCTTATTTTTTGAACGCAGACGGAAGTCCCAAGTTCCCTTTGAGTTGGACAAACAACCCTTCTCGGTATAAGGACATGGGGATGGATGAATTGTCGGTTGGTGATAAGGAGGTTGTGGAGACCTTGTTGAAGTTTGTCGATAAGTTGCCCACTAAGGGCCTAGTTAGGGTTTATAATTCAGTGCACCCGATAATAGATATTGAAGGCCTAGTTGTGATGTATCATTGTAGGGCATATGGCGCAGTCTGGAAAGAAGAATTTGGCGCTCTTTCAAACGTTGAGGAAGGAAATGGCCGCTAAGGCCAAGGCGGCTGGGAAAGCTGATGTTCCCAACTTACAAGAGTCGGTGGTGGAGGTGCACGTACACGGCGGGACGAAAAGGAAGGTTGAGCTTCCGCCTCGACCCGGGAAGGGAAAAGATGTGAAGAAGATAAGGGCGGCTCTGCTTGGAACGGCTAGTGGGGCGGGGTCAGCTAGTAGGAAGAAGGGGCCGGAAGCCGGGTTGATTGAGTTGCTGGAGATATCAGTGAGGAAGGATATTTCCATCACCCTCCCGGATACCATTGTAAATTCTATTGACAACATGGACGCGGAGCACATTGTGAGAACAATGGTCGAGTTTGGGAGCAAGGCTTTAGTTCTGAGCCGGCGTGTGGGGTCGCTTTATAGGAGGGAAGTGAAGGAGGTGTCGGAGCTGCAGGGTAAGGTGGATAAACTGGAGGAGGAGAAAGCTGCTTTGGAAAAGGCAAAAGAAGGTTTTTGGAAGCGGAGAGGAAAAGGTTGGCAACATGGAGGGTGCGTTGCTGAGAAGGGGTTGCGGTAGGCGGCCTTTTTCCATCAAGATGTGGACGTCACGGATTCAAAGTTCGATATGAATAAGGACGTTGTTGATGGAAAGTTGGTGAAGGAGGACGAGAGCAGTGCAAATGAGGAGGTGGAGGAGAAGGCGGCAGAGGAGGAGAAGAAGGTGGATGATGCTGCGGAGGTAGCCCATGATTCAGCAGAATATGACATCGATTTTTTAATGATTTAAAAGTATTATTGAGCCTATGTCTGTAATAACTAGTACATTATGTTCGTTGCGTTGGTACATTTCTTTGCGTTTATGCTTAATGCGATTAATTTCTGCATGTTATTGTGTATACCGGGTTTTGATGATTTGTGGTGTATGTTATGTATGGCATAATCGATTGTATGTTAAGGGTGTTCGACCCAGGCCGCTTACTTATGGTAAGGGTGGAGAACTTAAACGAATAAAGCACAAGTTAAGGGTGTTCGACCCAGGCCACTTACTTGTGGTAAGGGTGGGGAACTTAAACGAATAAAGCACAAGTTAAGGGTGTTCGACCCAGGCTGCTTACTTTTGGTAAGGGTGGGGAACTTAAACGAATA